>Ga0183101_1000315_pt2 | contig 19263 bp, 16 predicted proteins | sample Biomet3_FD_127790 | JGI IMG/M metagenome (GOLD analysis project Ga0183101, IMG submission 127790) | Microbial communities from bioreactor (seeded with sewage sludge) at LBNL, California, USA - Biofuel metagenome 3 | ecosystem: Engineered > Bioreactor > Anaerobic > Unclassified ...
TTTCGTCGCTATCGTTAGCAAATACCATAACCTTATCAAACTGTAAATAAAGTTCTGTTCCATCCGGGTATTGCGCTATATCTGCACCTTTTACAATAACACGAACCATATGTTCTCCTACCTTGACACGGAAATCAACAGAATCTCCCATATAAAAACGATGAGTAACTATGCCTTTAACAATACCTTTATTAATATCCATACTAATGTTTTCAGGGCGAACGGCAATAGTAACCGGACCTTGGGCTCCCTCCGCATTAGGATGAGGGAAGGAACCATCTACTCCATCAATTGTAACTGTATCTGCTTGTGCTTTACCGGGCAAGAAGTTAACTAGCCCTATAAAATCAGCAACCATTTTATTGGCAGGTTTTGTATAGATTTCATGAGGAGCCCCGACCTGTTGAATTATACCACGGTTCATTACTACCACTCTATCACTCATAGCCATTGCTTCTCCCTGGTCATGAGTTACATAAATAACAGTAATTCCCAATTTTTTCTGCAACGCCAAAATTTCAAAACGCATACTTTCACGTAATTTTGCATCTAAATTAGATAATGGTTCATCCAAAAGTAAAAGGCTGGGCTCTGCTACTAACGCTCTAGCCAGTGCTACACGTTGTTGCTGTCCACCTGATAGCTGATGAGGATAACGATCAGCGTATTCACCCAAATGCACCATTTCCAACACTTCCAGAACACGTTTTTTTCGCTCATCTTTTGGAACTTTTTTTATCTTTAACGGATACCCAACATTATCCAAAACAGTCATGTGAGGCCAAACCGCATAAGATTGAAATACCATCCCTATATCACGTTTTTCCGGTGGGACAAAACATTTATCATGAGAAGAAGATACGCATTTATCTCCTATATAAATTTCACCTTCTGTAGCTGTCTCAAAACCTGCAACCATTCGCAGTGTAGTTGTTTTACCACAACCGGAAGGCCCTAACATTGTAAAAAATTCGCCATCAGCAACAGTCACATTGAAATCGCCAACTGCCGTCACGTTACCGAATCTCTTAAATACATGCTCAATTCTTACTTGTGCCATTTTTACACTCCTTATTTAAATTCCGACATTACCTTTACTTACCTTATTAAGAATCAAATTACCAATGAGCACTATGCCCAAAATAATAACTGACAACACTGATGCGTTCTGTGTATCAGCATAGGTCTGCAATTCATAAAGCAAGACGCCTATAGTTTTTGTTTCACCACTGTATAATAACAAAGACATGGTTAATTCATAGAAAGACGGCATGAAAATCAAAAACCAGGCAGCAACAACTGACGGCGCAATTAACGGTAAGATAATATCCTTACAGGTTCTTAGCCAGCTAGCTCCTGAATTAAGGGCTGCCTCTTCCAACGATACGTGGACCTGACTTAATGAAGCCGCAATTGTTCGTACGGCCATCGTCATATATTTAACCAAATAAGCTACAATCAAAATCCACATAGTAGAATAAAGATTTAAGCCAAAAGTTCCTGAAAAAGTAATTACCAAAGCCAATGCTATAACGATACTAGGTGTGGAACCACCAATTATAGTAAGTAAATCAGGTAAAGAACGACCTTTAACCTTGGTTTTAACCGCAAGATAAGCAATGAATATAGCAAGTACAGTGCCAATTGTAGCGGCAATAACAGCATAAATCACTGAATTCCAAATGCTTTCCATATACTGAGCACTTGTCAGCACCGGCATCCAGCTATCAAACCCAATATTACTCCATGTAATATCCTTGGACATACTCCTTAGTAATGAAGTCAACAAAATGGAAAATAGCGGAATAATAACGGCTATGCTCGCATACATGCCCACGCCAAAACATGCCGGCCACTTCCATTTGCCCAAATCAACCATATTTGGGCGAGTACTCTTGCCACTAATGGTTGTATAATCCTTGCGACCCAACATCCAAGTCATGAAGAATAAGAGTGAATTTGCCAAAATCATAAGAGAAGCCGCCAAAGCCGTAGCATCTCTAATACCTTTATCGTCACCCATATACAGATAAGTTACGATACGAGTAGTCATTACTTCTATATTACCGGGCATACCAACAATGGCAGGAATACCAAAACAAGAACCAGCCGCTATAAATACCAATAATCCGCCTGCCAAAATACTTGGTGCCATCAAAGGCAAGGTTACGTCCCGCAATGTTCTAAGTGGCGAAGCACCGGAAATACGTGCAGCTTCTTCCAATGTAGGATCCATTTTCTCCATTGCACGAGAAATTGTAATAAAAGCAAATGGTGAATAAAATAAAGTTAAAACCCAAGCCAAACCACCAAAAGTATAAATATCAAAAGGCGAATTCTGCAAATGGAACATCCATTTTAATACTAAATTCATATAACCAACACTGGGATTTAAAAGTTGTACCCAAGCAATGGCTCCTACATAAGGAGGAATCATATAGCTTGCTACTAACAATGTACGATAAGTTTTCTTCCCGGGCAAATTTGTGCGTCCTACTAACCACGCCAAGGGAAAAGTAATAATAACACTGGCAACCATTACCATCAATGATAATTGTATTGTGTTAGTTAATGCCCTCCAGTTAACCATAGTACTATAAACTTGCCTATAATTGCTTAACTGAAATCCGCCATCCTTGTACACACTATCAATAAGGAGCACGCCCATGGGAAAAACAACAAAATATACCAATAAAAGTACAGAAATAGAAATAACTAAAAACTTACTATTAATCTTGGAGGATAAGCCCACATTGGCTCCTTTCCCTGACAACGACAATTGTCAGTCCAAAAATCTATTTATAATTCGAAAACAGGGGCCACAATACGTGGCCCCTGTAAAACACAACTTGAGGCAAGTGTTATTCCATAACTCTTACACGGAAAGCTTCTTTTATTTGAGAATTTTCATCAGCAAGTTTTTGCCAATTTATTTTAATGGCATTGCCAATAAAAGTCTTCAACGCAGGAGCACCATGTGGCGGTTCAACGTCCTCACGTACAGAATGCATCCAACCCTTAACTACGGCTTGTTGCCCTTCTTTTGACAACCACCAATCAACAGCGGCTTTAGCACCGTCGGGATTTTTTGTTGTGCTCATAATCGCAATTGGACTAGGAATTACAATAACACCATCTGTAGGATAAATAACTTTCAGATTTTCGTGCTTGGTCTCCTGTAGTTTCAAAATGTTTTCTTCCAAGATCATAGCCGCTGCATATTCCCCTGTTAACAATTTGTTTTGAATAGCAGAATTACCCTGTTCTACACGAATATCATTAGCTTTTAGTTGGTCAAAATATTCCCAACCATATTTATCAGCCAAAGCTCCAACTGCTACAAAGGCAGTACCGGAAAGCAATGGGCTAGGCATGGCAATCTTGCCTTTCCATTTTGGATCAGTTAAATCCTTCCAGGATTTTGGAGCATCTTCCGCTTTCATCTTATCCGCATTATAGGCAATAATCATATTGCTTATACGCACTGATGCCCAAGCCCCATCTTTATCTTTCGCCGTAACTACATCTTTCAAATTAGGAGAAACGTAATTAAATAGACGTTTTTCTTTTTGTAATTTCAGGTAGTAAGAAGGATCAGCAACCATTAATAAATCAGCGCCTACCTTATTTGCTTTAATTTCACCTGTAATTTTGGTAATAACTTGTTCTGTCCCACCTTGGAACCAGTTGACCTTCATATTGGGAAATGCTTTTTTAAGATTTGGTTTGCACATATTATCGATTATATCGGGATAAATTGAAGTGTAAATCATTACTTCTCCAGACGCTTTACCTGTACCTGCTTTAGTAGTATCTTCAGCCTTTTTGTTTCCACCACAGCCAACCACTAAGCTCATTGCTAATAAAGTTGCCGCAATTGCCATCAATTTAGTTTTTTTCACTTTGCCATCCCCCTTTTATAAATATATTCCGTCAGCCCCATAGCTGACACAGTTTTTGCAACTGTCATACCTTGGGTTCTTCCCACAAACATCCACTCCTTTGTGTTGTTTTTTACTTCTATAAATTTCGCCTACACTAGTTAAAATCCTGCTTACATAGTTTACAATTTTTTCTGAATTTAATCAATATTGTGAAAACGGTAACCCTGTGGGACTTTTTTTGCCCATATACCTATTTTTAGCATCAGCACTAGCTTTGCGGGATAATTATTTTTTTGCTAAAAAATTTATTTCCCAGCATGGTACATATGGATGTCTACGCAAAAAAATCTTATAAGGAGCAATCTTCCACAATAGTTGTGGTAATTTCCACAAATCATCATCTCTATGATAACCAGCCACAAAGAGTTTGGGCATATATTTCACTAAATGCTCACATCCACCCATAAGCGCTTCCGCCTCTGCTCCCTCAACGTCCATTTTTATATAACTAACGGCACCCTTGCCCAAAATATTATCTAAGGAATTTACTTCTACGCTCACTTTTCCTTGTTCTGACAAACTAGACATTCTTCCGCCTCTTTGAAAAAAGTTGTGTTGACCCGGTTTAAACCAAATACCACTGTTTAGCAACTCTACATTGGACAATTCTTCCTGTGCTATAAACCGTTGCAACTTGCTAAAATTTTTTTTATCCGGCTCAAGAGCGAATATTTTACTATATGCCCCCTGCGTTAGCTGTAAAAATTCTCTTATGGTATCACCATCGTAAGCCCCTAAATCAACATAAATTTCATTTTCATCGAAATTTAACAGCTCCCTTAAATCATCCTGCCGCTGACTCGTACTGTTTTTCAGGTATTTTAGCTTACCACTAACTTTATAATTTAGTATATCCGCAAAGACTTCCCTAGAACGTGCATCTGCTAAATTGTCATATACCATTTGTAACTGAGCAGCATGTAACTGCAACCAGCGGAAACTAACAATGTCGTCACCGGCAAAAATAGCTACATGTGGTGCATAAGTTTCATGTTTATCCGCCAATGTATAGAAATCTTCCAATACACTGGGAGACTCGCTGGCAAAAGCAATAACTATGGCAAAATTTTCATATTTTTTTACAATATCCGCATATTTACATACCTGATAACTGCGAAAAGTTTGACCACGCACAAAAGCATCACTGGCAAATACTCCCGACACCGTAATACCTTCAGCAATACATCTATCCAAAATTCTGTCCGCACCATTTCCCATACCATATAACACTATTGGTTTATCAACGGCTTTTAAATTTTCCCACACCGTTTTAGTTTCCACCACAAAATCCAGCATAAAAAACACTCCTTTAGCTGGTAGTATATCACATACGCCAAACAAAAGGAGTGCTGTTTTGCCCTTTTTATAATTATAAGTCCGCACCTTACTGTAAAGATTATGAGAGCTTAGATTTTAATTACTATAATAAGAGATTAAGCCTCTGCCCTCTTAACTTTTCGTCATTCCCACAGGTAAACTGTAAGCTTTTAAAACATCACCATTAAAAGTATACGTTGCCCCTACTCCCCAAATATCAATATTGCCTTTGGCCTGCATTTGGCCGGTGAAATCGCCGGTAATATTAATATTATCATCTGATGATAAAAAGAGATTATGTATACTGCTGATACTTTGTTTTACACTAATATCCCCATTACTTAAAAACATGAAGTTTCCAGAACCACTTCCGCCGCCTAGTGTTAGTGTTCCATTAACAATAATACGAACATTTCCTGAAAAGCTCAAATTTGATATGCTAATATCTCCATTGATTATTATATTAAGTGGTTCTCCTGAACTTGGGCCTGTAATACCATTAAATGCAAGTTTAGACAATACCTCATTTGTAAAGTACACCGTTGAGCCTGATTCTCCATATATATTAATTGAAGACCCTGAATATTCCGGGTGTGCTCCTTGCCAATCTGTAATCTGCAAACTATCCATGTAAACAGTTTGATTGGCCGCTAAATTAAGAGTCCCCCCATAATTAAGATAACCTTTAGCCGTGCCACTGGGATATACAAACATAGAATCAGGCAAGTGCGTATATAGCTTACCATACAGGGCTCCCCACCACTTACTATTGCCGGCAGACGCATCGCTATTGGGGTTAACATTCAAATCTGTCACCTGCGTGCTGGTGAAAATCGTGCCCTCCGAGTTAAACTTCATCCAAGGATTATGCACCGTAATTTCTCCCCCGGCTGCTACCATAGCATCAGTAGCAGTAGGAGTATCTCCTCCGCTGTTTCCACCTGAAGACGCCGCTGTAGTAACAGTTTTCTTCAATATTTTTTGCATTCCATTTACCTGTCCTACTGCTGTAATAGAATATTCAGTTGCGGCGGCGGGTACATCTGTGGACGATAATTCCGGAGAAATATAAACAGCATATTTTGCTTGTTTCGTCCCCGTCAAAATATCATCATCAATACTAATCATTGCTGCATTTAAATCCGCCTTGCTTGCACTTTTAGCCAGCCATGACCAATTTCCACCCTCTGCGCTATAACTCAATTCTGTTTTTGCCCGCACAAAACCAGCCTCAGCTGCATACCAAGCCTGTTGTTCTTCCCAATCGCTCCGAGCTGTTTTATTTTCATTAGCCAACATTGGTAACCAAGCAAAACCCACTATAAGCAAAAACAGCATCATAACTAAAGCAACTACTGCCATAGAACCTCGTTGTGATTTCATCATTTCACCTTTTCTTAAGTAGACGATTTTGTTAAAGTAAAGGTAGAACTTCCCTCTGTCGTCCAATTACTTTCAAGGATGGTATTTTTAAGAGTACTCCACACCCAGGTGTTTACAGAGGTAGAACTTGACCTAATATAAAGCTTAGATGTATCAGTATTATAAATATACTTTGTGTACCAACCTGGCTGCTGTGCACTGGACTCTTGGCAGAAAATAAAAGTCTCCTGGGTATCACCGGCCGCCGAAACAACCCAAAAAGGTTGAGCATAAACAGTTGCAGTTGTACCTTTTGCATAAGTAACCTTACCTGACGGCCAAGAACCATTATAATCTACAGTGTACACATATTTTCTCAAAGAATCATTACTAAGGCTATTGTTTCCATAGCTTTTATATACTGCAACCTTTGCCAACTCTTCAGAAGTTAAAGTTCCTCCGGCATAATATTTTTGTATAAGCTTGGCAATATTAATATAGTGATTTCTAAGAATTACCCAAGGATCTGTAGATGCCGTATCAGCCGGCAAGGGTGATACACTAGTGCGCAAATGTTCTTCTTTCATACTGCCGGAAATTGCATATTGCATTGGTAAGTCAATTTTATATAAATCTACATCCATACTGCTAATAAGTTTAGCAGGCGTAATAGGGAAGTTTGTAGCTGCGGTAAATAAAGAATTTGCTTCTTTCTCCGGAAACACATAAGTTTTTGTCGTTGTTCCTATTATCGTAGTGACCTTCATCTGCTTATGAGTCCATCCACTAGGCTGTTGGAGCTCAACAGTTACATCAACTGCTTGCGCAGCACCACCTTGTGCATCATAATTATTGCTGAACATTTTGCTCGTGTATTCCATTTTAGTAACACCTGTAAAGTCCGGGCTGTCTGATGTAAGTGTGATTTCTGTCGTACCACTGTAAAATTTTATACTATTTATATCTGCATAACGCAAGGTTGTTTTTACCTCATTCATTATGGCCCGTCCTTGAGTAAAAAGCTCTTGTTGGGACACTCCAGCCTGCTGTTGGGTAATTCCTTTGGAAAATAAGCCTATAATTGTGCCAAAAACAATTCCCATAAGTACTATGGCAACTAATATTTCTATTAAAGTAAAACCTGCGTTTTTTTTCATAGTACCACCCTATTCAACGGCAATATAACTCTCTAGCCGCACACTTTCAGCGGCGGGATCTGTCCAGCTTACGGTCACTGCAATCTTATATAACTTGTCGCGCCCATAATTGTTATTATCTGTATCTGAAACCTGAGCAAGGTTGGCAGAACTTTCTACTAAATATTCCCTATTATCTCCATCTAATTTCACTATTTTATCCGAATTAGCAGCCGTTACTAAAGCTGCTAACCCGTCTTCATCACTATAACCAACGCCGGCACCTTTTTTTAAAAACTCAATTCTTTGAGCCGCTATCTCCATTGCCCGCTCTGAACTGCCTGCCATTATACCTGCTTTTGTCCCTTGGGTATATAAATAACTTAGAGCCACCAAAGCAACTGTCACAATAACAACAGCAACTATAGCATCTATTATTAAAAATCCTTTATTTTTTTTTAAAACTTTTGAAAAGTTCAAGAAAATCTCCATCTTAAGCCTCTTTCTCTTATTGCAATAAAAAAGCTTTTTACTATGGTTTTAATTATAACATAAATACTTATAAGAACGAAAAAATAAGGTATTGGTACAAAACCCAATACCCTATTACTTAGTGTTTTCCATTAACTTCCCGAGCCCACATTTGCAGCCTTGCCGCTACATCTCCTCCATAATCACTTAGGGTAGGAAAACTTGAATTGTCTGCGGCATATAAGCGTACTATGTGAATGTCATCATAATAAACATCCGTATAAACGTCACTATCTATAGTAATAAAACGTGTTTCATCCACGACTCCTCGTTTCTTAACCAAATAAAGAGCTCCAGCCATAAGTCGTGCCCTGTATTCCGGTTTATCACTACCTACTGTTTTTAGGAACTCATAATGCCAATTTCCTTCATTTACTGTTGCGCTACCATCTTTTTCGATAGCAACCAGAGGCGTTATATGCATAGCCTCAATGGCTTTCAAAGTTTTGGCCATACGCACTTCCGGCTCCGGATGAGAAGAAAACACCCCATATCCCGGATTACCCTGCTCCTGTGATAAATCGTTTAGCTTACACATGGTAACGTATATACTATAGGGATTATATCCGGCCTTGTTAGTTAGCAAAAAACCCTGTTCATCTGCTTCTCGTTCATCAGCACGACTATACCCCGCCATTAGTACCTGCGACGCGGTAGTGGCCAACATAATACCTGCACCAGGGTCCCCTGAAGCTGCTCCTACCAATATAGTTAATAATGATAGTGCTAGTTGTTTTTCTATTTGGTGTACGCTATGACGCTTAACAACATGCCCTATCTCATGGCCTAAAACTCCAGCCAACTCGTCGTCGGAAGGCATAAAATCCACTAAGCCCTTAAAAACATAGACAAATCCGCCTGGCAATGATAAAGCGTTAACATCACTAGTATTAAGCACCTTAAATGTATAGGGCAAATCCTGACGACTACATTGTTTCACTAAGCTTTGCCCAATACGCTCCACTCTTTCCTGCAAATCATCATCGTGAACTACGCCGTATTGTGCTTCTAACTTAGCCGCTACTTCTTTGCCCATATTTATTTCTTCTTGCTTGCCAATCATCCCCGCATGTGCAGTTGGAAGCTGAACAAAGCTGCAAATTAATAGCAAAATCAATAATATCTTTTTCATCGTTGCCCTCCTAAGTAAGGCATTACATATACTTATTAAGATGACACTTTAGCATAATTTATTACTTTTTTAGCAATCAAACCTTCTATTTGTTCAGCACTATAGCCAATTTCACCTAATATTTCCGTATTATGCTCCCCTAAAAGCGGCGCACGTCTAGCAATAGTTGCAGGTGTGCCTGACATTTTAATAGGATTTTTTACATAGCGTACCACACCTATGTCCTCTTGTCGTTCCGCAAGCATTTCGCTTTCTGCCACCAAATCACCGGTTAGAGCTTCTTGTAAGCTACATATAGGCGTCAGGCAAAATTCCTCGTCACCAATTAAAGCCAACCATTCTTTTTGCGTTTTTTGGGCAAACGCCCCTGACAAAATATCACATAACTCACCTTCGTGGGCAAAATCCATCTGACGATCTATGATATCTTCTCTGCCAATAAGTTCACACATTCTACGCCAAAATTTTGGTTCAATAGTGCCGGCACTTAGATAGCGCCCGTCTTTAGTCTTGTAAATATTATAGTAATGTGCTAGACGTCCAAAGGGGCGTACGCCCTGTTCCTGACTTCCCCAAAGGCTGCTGATAATTGTAGTTTCTTCACTAAGAGCTGTATTAAAAAGGCCAATATCTACGTGTTGGCCACTGCCTGTTCTTTCTCTTGCCAGAAGAGCCAACAGCACTCCTGAGATTCCATTAAAAGCTCCTCCCATAGCAGAAAATTGAATATCTGAAACTGTAGCTCCACCGGTTTCTGCATCCAAATAAGTCATGCCGGCAAGGCCAACAACATTAAGATCATGCGCCGGTTTGTGTTTATATTTGCCATTTTGGCCAAATCCGGTAAGAGAACAATATACTAAGCGAGGATTTTCTTTAGCTACCGTTGCATAATCCAAACCCACTTTTTCCATAAATCCCGGCCTAAAGCCTTCAATAAGAACATCTGCAGTTTTAATTAGTTTACACGCTATTTCTTTGCCGTCGTTAGTTCTCAAGTCCACAGCCATGCCTTTTTTATTTCTATTTATGGCCAAGTGCCAGTAACTCATACCTTCTTCTTTTTGCGGGAAAAAGTTGCGAGTACCATCTCCGCCAAGATCTTCAATTTTAATTATTTCGGCGCCAAAATCTCCTAAAACCATGCTACAGTATTGTCCCGGCAACCATTTAGAAAAATCAACAACTCTAATTCCTGCAAGTGCTTGTGCCAATATTATCTCAACTCCAAACCTTAGATTCTTAAAAAACTCAGTTTTCTCTTATTAGTCCTTTTTCCACTAAATATTCAGCCAAAGATTTTCCGATTTTATTAACTAACTTCATGCAATTAATATAATGCTCTCTTGTGTCAAAATCAAAGGGCAGCAAATCTTTACACGAAGAAGACCCGAACTCTTCAACAAAACGATCATGCCATTCTTTAGAGTAAGGATAAATTTCTTTAAGGGATCTTTCAGAAGGATTACTACGGCCTACTAAAGTGCTAATAACCATAGTACACCCTGCCAATGCTCCACACAAGTCACGAGCGTGCCCCATTCCTCCTCCAAACCCAGAAACCAAACGGAAAGCGTTATCATCAATATCCACACCTGCTTTAGTCCGAAATGCTTGAACCACTGCTTCACCACAATTATAACCACTTTTAAATAAATTACCAGTTTCTGTACCAATTTTTTCACTAAATTCAGACATTTTTACTCCTCCTCTTAATCTTTTTTCTTAGCAAAAATTCTTTTTGCCAAATATAACAATACTATCTAGCTTTATTATTCTACATGGTTTCGTTATTCCCTTTATCTAATCCTCGTGCTATCATTATATGTATAAAATAGGAAAAGAGGAATAAATTCTCATGCAAACAGCTCGTTTAACCTTGTCAGCTTTATTAATCGCTATTGGTACTTTGACGGCAAATTTATTCTACATTCCTGCCGGTATTTCTAAATGCTTTCCTGTACAACATTGCATAAATGTTTTAGCCGCGATTCTCTTGGGTCCCAGCTATGCTACCGGTATCGGATTTACTATAGCTTTGTTGCGCAATATGTTTGGACTTGGTACCCTTTTGGCCTTCCCGGGAAGCATGATTGGCGCGTTTTGTGCCGGCATTTTATACGCACGTTTTAAAAATGTGAAATCTGCTATGTTTGGTGAAATTTTTGGTACCGGTATTTTAGGAGGATTTGTTTCCTTTCTTATTGCTCAATATGTTTTAGGTAAAACAACTGTAGCTTGGTTTTTCATCCCACCTTTTCTAGTAAGCACTATAGGCGGCAGTATCATTGCAGGCTTATTAATTAAAAGCGGTGTTTTAAATACAGTTATGTCTAGTTCTTTGTTACGTCAAAGCTCGAAAAACAATAAAGGTGGTCACTATGTTTGATACTGTTTTATCCCAAATTTTGTATGGCATGAGCGGTTTCTTTTTTGCTATTTTTGCCTGTCGTTATGGCCGCTTGGCTGCCAAAAAAATAAAAACTTCTTGGGTGCAAAAAGGCTTTAGTCTCTCGTTCTTTTTATCCATGCTTCCAGCTATTTTATTTTTGCTTATAACCATTTTTATCTTTCCACTTCTCCTATATACAAAAACTCCGGTAGGTGGTTTTGTATACTTTGCCACTTATATTTTCTTTAACATGAAAACAAATCAAAATAGCTAAAACGTCTGCAATTATCAATAAGTTATCATATTTAATGGTCACATATTGCAGTTTAAAGGAGCATACCATGCTATTATTACACACCTCTGATTGGCATCTTGGCCGCATTTTTCATGGCCTGCATATGACCGATGAACAAAAAACCGTGCTGGCACAATTAGTTAAAATTGCTGTTGACCGTAAGGTTGACGCGGTTCTCATTGCCGGTGATATTTATGACCGTGCCGTTCCTCCCACGGAAGCTGTTAACTTACTTGACAACACGCTGAAGGAATTGGTTATGGTTCACAATATACCGGTTATTTTAATAGCCGGCAATCATGATAACCCTGACCGCTTAAATTTTGGTCAAGCTCTTTTTGCTGAAAATAAGCTGTTTATTTATGGTCCTGTAGACCCCAATTCCAAACCAGTCATTCTTAATGATGAATATGGGCCTGTTTATTTTGCTCCCCTACCATACTGCGAACCTTCAGTCGCTGCTGAACTAAGCGGCACTACAATTAAAACTCATGAAGAAGCACTGCAATGGCAGCTGAAAAACATGCTAGCACAAATTCCTGAAACAGCCCGCAAAATTGCTCTGGCCCATGTATTTTTAACCGGATCAAAAGAATCTCCTGACAGTGAGCGCCCCTTGTCCATTGGTGGAAGTAGTACTGTGCAGGCTGAAAACTTTTCTCCCTTTAACTACACTGCTTTGGGACATTTACATTATTGTCAGCAAAATGGTGAAAAAATTCGCTACAGTGGTTCTCTGCTAAAATATTCCTTTAATGAAGTTAATCAGCCCAAAGGCTTACACTTGGTAAACTTAGATAAAGACGGTAAAATTTCAGTTGAAACTCTTGAACTAGAACCAAAACACCAATTAGCAAAACTTACAGGGACTTTTGCAGATTTAATAGACAATCCTCGGAAAGAAGTGCTTAACCATTACCTGCAAATCTCTTTAACAGATACCACACCTATTATTGACGCCAAAAATCGTTTGGAAGTGGTTTATCCTCATATTTTGCACCTGGAATACGCACAAAATATTCTAGATGCCACGGAAGACTTTAAACAGGGCAGACACCAAGAACTTGGCATCAAGGAATTGTTTGTAAACTTTTTTTCTTATCTAAATAATAGACCACTAAGCCCTACAGAAGAAGCCTTGCTTGATCAAACAATTGAGACTGCCCAAGATAAAGAAAGGCGGTCATAAATGAAGCCTTTAAAACTTATTATCAACGCCTTTGGTCCTTTTGCGGACAAACAAGAAATAGATTTTACTCTTTTAGGTGACAAAACTTTTTTTCTCATTCATGGTCCCACAGGTTCAGGTAAAACTACCATTCTAGATGCACTGGCCTTTGCTCTGTATGGAACTGCCAGTGGTGATTTACGCGTTATTAAATCCTTGCGCAGCGACTATGCACCCCCATCCAAAAAAACAGAGATTACTTTTTCTTTCATGACAGGAGAAAAAATTTGGGAGGTAACCAGAGCACCTGAACAAGAATTAAAAAAACAACGCGGCGAAGGCAATCGCAAAATTCCTGCCAGTGCGGTTTTGGTGGAAATAAAGAATCTAGAACGTACTGTGGTTGCCTCCGGTACTAATGATGTAACTGAAAAAATTGAGGATATTATTGGTTTTAAAGCAGACCAATTTTGTCAAATAGTACTCTTGCCACAAGGCGAATTCCGCCGATTTCTTATTGCCGGTTCTAATGACCGCAAGCTGCTTTTAGAAACTTTATTTAAAACTCAAATCTACAGTAAAATTGAGAATCTTCTCAAAGAACGCAGCAAAGATATTGAAAAAGAATACGCTATGGTGAAAGCACAAAAAGATTTTTTATTAGACTCTTTGCAATGTGAAAATGCCGCTGAGGTCGACGCCCTTTTAACTAACCAACAAAAAGAAGAGAATGAAAAAAGAATTGCCGCAACCTTGCAAACAGCTAGAGTAGAAGCAGCTAGAATTAGTTTACAACAAGCACAAGAACTTACTAAAGCCTTTACGGAAGCCGAAATGGCAAAAAGCTCGTGGGAAACCTTGTGCCTTCAAGCTGCTGATATTGAAAATAAGCGTAAAAATGCCCTTCTGGCAGAACGTGCTGAACTATTAAACGAACCCTATCAATCTACAAAAAGGGCTTGGCATAAACTAACAGAAGCACAAACAGAATTAGCTGAAGCTACAAGCTATCTAGCTAAGTGCAAGGAAGTTGTCGCTGCTTTAGAGGAAAAAATTGCTATCTCCCTTGGAATCCAGATCAATGACAGCAATGATTTAGATAAAATTCTAACAGATTTAAATGCTAAAATAGCAAAGTTAAGTGGTGAAGCAGCTAAAATCACAGGTGTAAGTGTTGAATTGGAACGTCTAGCACGAGAACTGCAAGACAATACCCCTTGTCCTGTTTGTGGGTCTCTCCATCACCCTGCTCCCGCAACCTTATCCATTGCCCACAAGGCTGAACTAAATAGGCAAGTAACAACTATGACTGCGGAAATTAAAACCTTGCAGAAATATCAGCAAGCCTATCAAAAAGCCCAAGTGGAACAAGCTAGCAACACTGCCAGCCTTGAAGCCGCTATCCAAAATAAAAATAAAGCAGAAACAGAATTTAATGCACTTAGGCTTAAATATGGAAATGCTTTGAAGGCGTCGCCTTTTGCTAACCAGCAAGACTTCCTCGCCGCCCTTGCCTTCATAGCTCAAAAAGAACAATTGCGTCAGGAAGTTTCTACCTATGAGCAGAAAGTGGCAGCGGCACAAGAACGCCACACCAGAGCTTCCGAAAATATTAAAGACAAAATTCTGCCGCCACTAGAAACCTTAGCAGCAGAAACCACTGTTTTGGAACAAATCCACAAAACACTCACCGAAGAACTTGCCGTTTTAAAGAACATTATTAGTCAGACTACTATGAAGCAGCAAGAACTAAAAAAAATTGGACAAAAAATAGTTGATCTTGATGTTGTCTATCAAACAGCAAGTTCATTAGCTAAAACTGCCCAAGGTGAAAATGCCTTAAATCTTTCTTTTTCCGCCTTTGTACTGCAAGCTATTTTAGATGACGTACTTAGTGCCGCTAATTTACGTTTACATAAAATGAGTCGTGGGCGTTACAGTCTGCATCGCACCGATACAATTTTGGATGGCAGGCGTAAAAATGGCTTAAACATGGAAATTATGGATAGCTTTACCGGTATGGCTCGCCCCGTACAAACCCTCTCCGGGGGAGAAATGTTTTTAGCATCCCTATCCCTAGCTTTAGGGCTTTCCGACATTATTCAATCCTACGCCGGTGGCGTGCGTTTAGATACCATTTTGGTCGATGAAGGTTTTGGTTCTTTAGATGAGGAAGCCTTAGACATGGCTATCCGTACCTTAACAGACTTGCAAAAAGGCGGACGTCTGGTTGGTATCATTTCCCATGTGGCTGAGTTACAAGAACGTATTCCAACTAGATTGGAAGTTACTCCGGGTCAGCAAGGGAGCACTGCTAAATTCTATATATAATTTCACAGATAAATGAAGAGGCGCCCATAAAATGGGTGCCTCTTCATTTATCAAAATTTTATAATTCTTCTTCATCGTTCCATAAAACAATTTTATCTGTCTTTAATGATTCAGGAACATTAATTATTCTTTGATTACTACTGCCACGAAAACGTAAGTTTAAATTTTTCTCAGCAATATGGAACTCACCATCTACCAAAATATCTATATAAGAAAGCATTTCTCGCGTTATTTTAGGATTTCCCAATTTGCCGGCCAGCATTTCCGTATCAAAAAGATAACCACTATAACACCAGATTGTCTTTTCCGGATATTTTTCTCTGATATTTCGCAATACCCCTACTAAGACCTCTTGATTTGCAGGTTCAAAGGGTTCACCTCCTAAAAGAGAAAACCCTCTAATGTATTCCGGTTTTAAAGCAACTATAATTTCTTCTTCTGCCTCATTAGTAAATGGCTGCCCATAAGCAAAATCCCACGCTTCTTCATTAAAGCATTCTGGGCAATGATGGGTGCAGCCACTGACAAAAAGAGATACCCGCACGCCTAAGCCGTTAGCCACATCGTGCTTTTTTATTGCCCCATAATTCATTTCTAGGCCCCCATTATAAATGCAATACTCGCGATTTTATTTCCTTAGTCTTGCCAACATTCCAGAAGTTCTCACCCAAATATCCACAAGTACGGCGAGTTACATTCATCTTTCCTTGATCTTTATTGTGGCACTGTGGGCATTCCCATTCCAAATTATCATTTATAATAATTTCTCCATCAAAGCCACAAACTTGGCAATAATCTGATTTAGTATTAAATTCAGCATACTGAATATTATCGTAAATAAAGCGAACAATATCCTCAATAGCCGTTGGATTTTTCCTCATATTCGGGATTTCCACGTAGGAAATAGCCCCACCGGAAGAAATCTTTTGGAATTGACTCTCAAAAGAGAATTTAGAAAAAGCATCAATCTCTTCACGTACATCAACGTGGTAAGAATTTGTGTAATAACCTTTGTCGGTAACATCTTTAATATCGCCAAATTGTTCCTTATCAATACGAGCAAAGCGATAGCACAAGGATTCTGCGGGAGTTCCATATAACGCAAATCCTAGGTGACTTTCTTCGTTCCAGCGATCACAAGCTGCCCGCAAATATTTCATAACCCGACAGGCAAACTCTTCGCCCTCAGGAGCAGTTTGGCTAACACCTTTCATAACCTTAGTCATCTCATATAAACCAATATAACCTAAAGAAAGTGTTGAATAGCCGCCCTCTAATAATTTGTCAATAGTTTCGCCTTTCGCTAAGCGGGCGATAGCCCCATGTTGCCAATGAATAGGGCTTACGTCTGATTTAATGCCCATTAGCGCCCTGTGACGCACCATTAAAGCTTCATGGCACAATTCCAACCGCTCATCCAATAATTTCCAAAATGTATCTTCGTTGCCTTTGGCGATTATACCAATTTGAGGCAAATTAAGAGATACTACTCCTTGATTAAAACGTCCCTCAAATTTGTATTTTCCCGTCTCATCCTTCCAAGCACTGAGAAAAGAACGGCAGCCCATGGGAGAAAATACGTTTCCTGCGTAAGTCTCGCGCATTTTTTTTGCAGAGATATAATCCGGGTACATACGTTTAATAGAACATTTAACGGCTAAGTGAGTAAGATAATCATATTTACCGCCCCGTAAGCAATTATGTTCGTCTAAAACATATACCAACTTCGGGAAAGCAGGAGTAACAGCCACACCAGCCTCATTCTTAATACCCTCTAACCGTTGGCGTAAAATTTCCTCTATAATCATGGCATTTTCTTCAATGTATTCATCATCTTTGTCCAAATTTAAAAATAACGTTACAAATGGTGACTGACCATTTGTGGTCATTAAAGTATTAATCTGGTATTGGATAGTTTGTACACCGCTTGCCAGTTCATCTTTAACACGCCCGTCCAAAATCTTTTCCAGAACATCATCCGGAATTTTCCCTTGGGTTTCCTTTAACAATTTGCCCCTAAATTTATCTTTACTCCGACGCAAATATTTGCCTAAATGTGCAATATCTACAGATTGCCCACCATACTGAGAAGAAGCAACGGAGGCAATAATCTGTGTCATAACCGTACAAGCTACCTGAAAACTCTTGGGACTCTCAATCATTTTTCCATGCATGGCCGTCCCATTATCTAACATATCTCCAAGATTAATTAGGCAGCAATTAAAAATTGGTTGAATAAAATAGTCCGCATCATGAAAATGTAAAATCCCGGCATCGTGAGCCCTAGAAATCTTTTCCGGCAAAATAATCCGACGCGTTAAATCCTTGGAAACCTCGCCAGCAATCAAATCTCTTTGGGTAGACGCCATAACGGCATTCTTATTGGAGTTTTCCTCCATAACATCCTTGTTGCTATTGCGAATAAGCGAAAGAATAGATTCGTCTGTAGTATTTGATTTCCGCACCAGTGCTCTAGTATAGCGATAAATAATATATGCTTTAGCTAAAGAAAATTTTCCTAGATCCATTAGTTGCCGTTCAACCATATCCTGAATATTTTCCACTAGCAATCTATCGTTATGCCTGTCTTCTACATACTTGGCAATCATTTCTATGCTAGCGTTGTCAACACGGTCACTTTGTTCAACTGCCGCGTTTGCTTTTTGAATAGCTACAATAATTTTACTACTGTCAAAATCAACGGTGGTACCATCTCTTTTTATAACTTTCATAATATTCCTCCTTTTCGTCCAACATCATTTCTTGTAATCATCGGATAAACACATTAGTGATATTCAATAGGTTAATGATATCGCAAATCATTCTCCATTGCAACAAAAAGCACAACATGTTGTACTTTTTTTATTTACACAATCAATATTTAGTGTTTGCAAAAAAAAAGCACTGCTAAAATTCCTTTAGCAGTACAAATAGCGTTAAAAATATCTCAGTTGATCATATATGATGCGGGCACAGCACCCAAAAGCAAAGCTGTTTTATAAATAGCCCACATAAGCAAAACAAAAGATGCAGCAATATGAGCATAATTTTTGTCTCTAATGCTTACATATAAACAACGGCAAAGACATAAAGCAATCAAAAACCACATAATTGTAAAAGTCATATAAGCACCGTCCTTTTACTAAAACACACATACATTACACACACCCAAAAAATGGTGCCTCAGCGCAGAATCGAACTGCGGACACAGGGATTTTCAGTCCCTTGCTCTACCAACTGAGCTACCGAGGCATAATGGCGACCCAGGACGGACTTGAACCGACGACCTCCGCCGTGACAGGGCGGCATTCTAACCAACTAAACTACTGGGCCATAAAACAGGCAAAAAAAAATGGTGGGCGATGACGGGATCGAACCGCCGACATCCTGCTTGTAAGGCAGGCGCTCTCCCAGCTGAGCTAATCGCCCGGTATTGGTGACCGGTGCGGGAATTGAACCCGCGATACCGCCGTGAAAGGGCGGTGTCTTAACCTCTTGACCAACCGGCCAAGTTTGGTGATCCGCCAGAGGCTCGAACTCTGGACACCCTGATTAAGAGTCAGGTGCTCTACCAACTGAGCTAGCGGACCATACTAGCAAACATGTTACTGATATATATTACATTATTTACAACAATTTGGCAAGAACTTTTTTA
>Ga0183101_1000584_pt1 | contig 19245 bp, 17 predicted proteins | sample Biomet3_FD_127790 | JGI IMG/M metagenome (GOLD analysis project Ga0183101, IMG submission 127790) | Microbial communities from bioreactor (seeded with sewage sludge) at LBNL, California, USA - Biofuel metagenome 3 | ecosystem: Engineered > Bioreactor > Anaerobic > Unclassified ...
AAAAGTTCAAGCTGTGGGAAGCCCGCCGCATGGCCCTGCCCGTGCTGGCCCGCGCCCGTCCCACCACCGTGCTTGAAGACGCCACCGTGCCGCGTTCGCAGATTCCTGCCATGGTCAAGGCCGTCAACGACATCGCCGCCAAGTACCGCCTCGAAGTGGGCACCTTTGGCCACGCTGGCGACGGCAACCTGCACCCCACCTTCCTGTGCGACAAGCGCGACGCCGACGAATTCAAGCGTGTGGAAGAAGCCATCGACGAGATGTTCGATACGGCCATCAAGCTGAAGGGCACTCTGTCTGGCGAGCACGGCATCGGAACCGCCAAGTCCAAGTGGATGGAAAAGGAAACCTCGCGCGGCACCATTCTTTTCTCGCAGCGGTTGCGCCGGGCTCTTGATCCCAAGGGGTTGCTCAACTCCACCAAGCTGGTGGGCATCTAGGCGCTGCCTGGGACTTGTAGGGACAAGGGGTAACCCACGTTTCTTTCGGCGGCGGGGCGCAGGCCCTGCATCGCCGAGCAAGAGCAAAAATTCAACCGCTCCAGGAGCGTTTCATGAGTACTATGCACGAACTGGCCCAGAGACTGATGGCTCTGGACGACAGGATCACTGCCTGCATGAAATGCGGCATGTGCCAGGCCGTGTGCCCCATGTTCGGCGCCACCGGTATGGAAGCCGACGTGGCTCGCGGCAAGCTGGCCCTTATTGACAATCTGGCCCATGAAATGATCAAGGATCCCGCTGCGGTGGCTGAAAAACTGGGCCGCTGCCTTTTATGCGGTTCCTGTCAGGCCGCCTGCCCTCCGGGCGTCCAGATTATGGACGTTTTCATGGAAGCCCGCGAAATCGTAAATGAGTTCATTGGCCTGCACCCGGTCAAGAAGATGATTTTCCGTTCTCTTCTGACCAAGCCCGGCCTGTTTAACTTTGCCATGCGCGTTGGCGCGCCCATGCAGGGCCTTATTTTTGGCTCGAGCAACGACGCGCAGGGGACAGTGTGCGCCCCGCTGCTCAACTTTATGCTGGGCGACCGCCACATTCACCCCCTGGCAAAAACGCCGCTGCACGCCCGTTATGGCGCGCTTGACGAGCCCCGCCGTGCTGGCGGGCTCAAGGTGGCTTTCTTCCCCGGCTGCGTCGGCGACAAGATGTATATCGAAATGGCCGAGGCCTGTCTGAAGGTGCTGCGTTATCACAACGTGGCCGTGTTCATGCCCAAAAATCTCACCTGCTGCGGTATCCCGGCCCTTTCGTCCGGCGACGCCAAGGGCATGGTGGAGCAGATGCGCGTGAACGTCGAAGCCCTCAAAAACGGCGACTTTGACTACATCCTGAGCCCCTGCGGTTCCTGCACCTCCACGGTCAAGGAACTGTGGCCCCGCTATGCGCACCGCCTCGGGTCTGTTGAAAAGCGCAAGGTCGAAGAAATTGCGGCCAAGGCCATGGACATCAACGCCTTTTTGGTGGACGTGCTCAATGTGAAGCCTGCGGCTCAACCCCAGGACAACGCGGTCAGCGTGACCTATCACGACTCTTGCCATCTCAAAAAATCGCTGGGCGTGGTCAGCCAGCCCCGCACAATCATTGCGGCCAACCCCGCCTACAAGGTGACGGAAATGGCCGAGGCCGACCGTTGCTGCGGCTGCGGTGGCTCGTTTAACCTCTTCCACTACGACTACTCGCGCAAAATCGGCCAGCGCAAGCGCAACAACGTGGTGGCATCCGGGGCCAAAATTGTGGCTGCTGGTTGCCCCGCGTGCATGATGCAGCTTGAGGATGTGCTTTCGCACAATCACGACTCCGTGCGTGTCAAGCACACCATTGAGTTGTACGCCGAAAGCCTGAAGTAACATTGGAACGTCGGCGGGGATCTGTGGTCTCCCCGCCGACGCTTCCCGCCCGACGGCCTGCTTTGCCCAAAGGCTGAAGCGGAACCGTGGGCGTGTCTGGAAGCCCTGACGCTGTGCGCCGTTGGCGGTATACGCAGCGAGTCGTCCGTGGTTGGATATGGCCAGCGGCAAGTTCGTTTTTTTACGGCGATGCTGCATGGTGAGCGAACCAGGCGTTTTTGAAAAAGGAGTTATTTATGACACAGCAGGAATTGGTAGAAGCCTTTTCCGCCAAGGCTGCGGCAGTTAACGCCGTGGTCCAGGAAGTGCCCAGCATGGCAGCCGCCTTGCAGTATATTGTGGATGTGTGCGCCAACAAGGCGCCTGCCGAACTTCTGGCTGACGAGCCCGGCACCGAGCAGGGCCCGCTTGGCCCCAACAAGGTTCCTACGCGCGTCAAGCGTGTGATCGCAGCGCCTCAGATGGGCGAGGCCGATTACGCCACGCTGGCCGCCGCCTGCGAAGAAAAGGGTTTTCTGTGCATCCGTGAAGGCCTGCGCAACTATCTTGCCGGTATCGATGTGGGTGTTTCCACTGCGGAACTGGGCATTGCCGCCAGCGGAACCTGTATGCTCAATACCGACAGCGAAGATGTGCGCCTTACGGGCATGATCTCCGAGGTGTCCGTTTTGATGCTGCGCAAATCCACTATTTACCCCGATCTGCCTGCTGTGGCCCAGTTGCTGCGCGAGCGCATGAACGCGGGCTCCGCCACCTACACCACCCTGGTGACCGGCCCCAGCCGTACCGCCGATATCGAGCGTGTGGCGGCCGTGGGCGTGCATGGGCCGCTGGAACTGCATATCATTTTGTTGGAGGACTAACCCATGCATGACGCGCTCAAGAGCTCATCGGGCTATCATAAGGAACTGGACGAGGCCCTCAACGACGAATTTTTGCGCCGCACCCTTGATACCTTTGCCGTGGCCTACCGCGCCAACCGCGAAGCCGTGTTCAAGGAAGTGGACGAAAAAGCCCTGATCAAGCAGATTGCCGACGCTAAGGACTATGCCTGTCAGCACATGGAAGAACTGTACGCGCAGTTCAAGACCGAGGCCGAAAAGCGCGGCGTGCACGTGCACCGTGCCGCCACCGCTGCCGAAGCCAACGACATCATCGTTCGCATTGCCAAGGAAAACAAAGTCAAAAAGGTGGTCAAGTCCAAGTCCATGACCGCCGAAGAAATCGGGCTGAACACCGCCCTTGAAGGCAACGGCCTGATTGTGGACGAAACCGACCTTGGCGAATGGATCATCCAGTTGCGCCACGAAGGTCCTTCGCACATGGTTATGCCTGCCATCCACCTGTCGCGTTATCAGGTGGCCGACGACTTTACCAAGGCCACCGGCGTCAAACAGGACTCGGACATCCAGCGTCTGGTCAAGGTGGCCCGCGTGCAGCTGCGCCGCAAGTTTATCGCCGCCGACATGGGCGTGAGCGGCTGCAACTTTGCCGTGGCCGAAAATGGCGCGATCTCTACCGTCACCAACGAAGGCAACGCCCGCATGGTCACCACCCTGCCGCGCGTGCACGTGGCCATTGCCGGTCTGGACAAGCTGGTGACCAAGCTGGACGACGCCCTGGTGGCCCTGCAGGTGCTGCCCCGCAACGCCACCGCCCAGCGCCTGACCTCTTACGTTACCTGGATGTGCGGCGCCGGTCCCTGCGCCGCCAGCGCCGATAACAAAAAAGTGCTGCACGTGGTCTTTTTGGACAATGGCCGCACCGAAATCGCCAAGGATCCCCTGTTCTCGCAGGTGTTCCGCTGCGTGCGCTGCGGCGCTTGCGCCAACGTCTGCCCCGTGTACCGCCTCGTGGGCGGCCACAAGATGGGCTACATCTACATTGGCGCCATTGGCCTGATCCTCACGTACTTCTTCCACGGCAAGGACCGGGCGCGCATCCTCAGCCAGAACTGCATGGGCTGCGAATCGTGCGCCAACGTCTGCGCTGGCGGCATTGACCTGCCGCGCCTTATCCGCGAAGTGCGCTCGCGCCTCAACGCGGAGCAGGGCGCGCCCGTTGAGGCCAATCTGCTTTCGGCCGTGATGAAGAACCGCAAGCTTTTCCACAAACTGCTCAAGTTCGCCAGCTTTGCACAGAAGCCCTTTACGCGTGGGGCGCAGTTCCAGCGCCACCTGCCTGCGGTGTTCCTTGGCAAGCACAACTTCAAGGCTCTGCCCGCCATCGCCAACAAGTCCTTCCGCGACCGGTGGCCCGATCTGGCCCCCAAGGTGCAGAACCCCACCCTGCGCGTGGCCCTTTTCAGCGGTTGCGCCCAGGACTTCATCTATCCCGAAGAGCTGGAAGCCTGTGTGAAGATTCTGGCCGCCAAAAATGTGGCCGTGGACTTCCCCATGGAACAGTCCTGCTGCGGATTGCCCCTCGAAATGATGGGCCAGCGCAAGACCTCCATTGATGTGGCCAAGCAGAACATTGCGGCCTTCCGTGGCGGCAACTACGACTACATCATCACGCTGTGCGCCAGCTGCGCCGGTCATCTTACGCACCACTATCCTGAAATTCTCGACAATGATTTCTCGACTGTGGAAGCTCAGGCCTTTGCGGCCAAGATCATCGACTTCAGCTCCTTCGTGCATGACGTACTGGGCCTTAAGGCCGAGGACTTCAACAAGTCTGCGCAGAAGGTCACCTATCACGCCGCTTGCCACCTGTGCCGTGGCCTGGGCGTCAAAAAGGCCCCTCGCGACCTTATTGGCGATGCGGCTGAATACGTGCCTTGCGAGGAAGAAGAAGTGTGTTGCGGCTTTGGCGGCAGCTACTCTGTGAAGTTCCCCGAAATCTCGGCCCAGCTGCTGGACAAGAAGATCGCCAACATGAAGGCCACCGGCGCTGACCGCCTGGTGGTGGACTGCCCCGGCTGCGTCATGCAGATCCGTGGCGGCGCTGAAAAACAGGGGCTCAAGATCAAGGTTGACCATATCGCCGAGCTCCTGGCCGAAAACCTCAAGAAATAATCAGACGGCCTGACAGAATACAGAAAGGGCGGGGCATGCTTGGCATGTCCCGCCCTTTGCGTGTGCCGCGCTGGTCTGCCTTGTAAGGCTTGCACAACCTGGCAGCCTGTTCGGCCAAGCGCCGGAAGGGGGCAACCTCCGGCGTCGCACTGTTGTCGTGCCCATGCGGGCACGCGGTCAGCGGTTCGCAGTCCGCTATTGTTCGATGTTTTTGCTAGTGATGCCTGTTGGTCTCAGGCAGGTGCTTCCAGTACCATTGGCTCACGACCGTCTCATCGCAGGCCGTCCACTCGCCGCAGGTTTCAAAATATTCAAGTACGCTTTGCTCTTTAGCGCTGAGTCGCAAACCGGGGGCGACCATTTGTCGCATGCGGATAAAAATTACCAGACATTCAAACAGGCTGAACAGATCATCCTCGCTGATGGCGTCTTGCTGCGAGCATTGAGTAAACTCCTGATAAAAGGGATTGCTGTCGTCAATGAGGGTATCGTAGTCAGCACTGTATTCCCTGATGGACATAAGGCCGGAACGGAATACTTTTTCGAGCGGCCAATTGTGCTGCTGCACTGCTTTCGCACACACGCGCTGGAGATGTTCCAGATGGTCAGAAATAGGCATGGCTTGGCTCCTGAGACAAATTGTTCAACTGAAAGATAGTTTATCTTTTATAAATATTCAAATCAAGAGGCTACATAAAAAAGCCCGCTCTGGTGCAGAGCGGGCTCAATCGTGTCGAAAGGCGGGGCAGGCGCGCGGCAGTTGTTTTAACGCTGGTTGCGGCGGGGTTGCAGATACTGGGGCTGAAAAAGCAACCGGTACTGCTTGACGGTGGAAAGGCGCTGCGGCGCGGTCACCTCGCCCTCGATGGACAAGGCTTTGTCAGAGAGGCCAAAGGGCTGCAGCTGCCCAGGGGGCACATCCATTTGCGACAGACCTTCGCCGCTGACGTTGAACACCGGCAGGCTGCTGGCTGACGAGCCAGCCATCAAAACAGCCGTCGCGTTGGCGGAAGGGGTCCCCGCCTTGCCTGCAGAGGCTCTCTGCGCGGTGCCGTTGAGCAGACTGGGCATGGAAATCTCGGCCCGGCGCAAAACGTCAATAAAATCGTTGCCGGTGCGGCCCACAAAGGTCACCAGCGAAGAGCCGTCGCCATACACCAGCAGGCTGACAGGCATGGTTCCTCCATGTATGCCAAAATAGGCCGAGCGAGCGCCAGCGGGCATGACTACCCAGCCTTGCTGTTCGGTGGTTCCCTGGGTTTCAGTGCCAAAGGCGGTCGCAGGGGCCAGGGCGGCAAGCAGTAAACAGAACAAATAAATTGTGTTCCGCATATATCCTATTCCGGGTATGGAAGAATCGGCGCAAGGGAGTAAATCTATCGCCATGGCAAACCCTTTAGTGAGCAGCGCGGGAATTGTCAAGGCTGCTGAAAAGCGGCTCGCAACATGCCTTTGCAAGCCTAACCGGGACGGCGCTTCTTGGGTTTTGGGCCCGGCTGAGCGGCAGGCTCCGGAGCAGGTTTGGGCGGCTGCGGGGTCAGGTCGGGCGGGGCTGGAATCTGTGGCAGATTCTGGGCATTGCCGAGGTAGTGCAGAAAAAAGTCGCCCAGAGCTTCCGTCATGCGTTTATGTATGGCCGCGCGCGTTTCGGGCGACACCGAGCGGCACAGTTCGGGCAGCTCGAGCGCCAGCGATTCCGGGCAGGGGGCCATAAGCGAGCCTGTGTCGGCCTGCGGCAGGGTGAGCCAGCGGGGCTTTTTGTCCATGAGCTCGTATATGCGCCGGGCGTGCAGGGCCGGGGAGTTGAGCGCGTCGTTGGGAGCGGCCATGAGCAGCAGGGGCGGATAAAACCAGTGGAACGACTGGCGCGAAAACAGCATGCCGAAGCCGGGGGCGACAGCGGCAACAGCGCGTATGCGGGGGTCGGCCAGGCTATGGGTAAGCGGCAGGTTTTTGCACAGCGCTTCCATGCGCTCGCGCGCCCATGTATTGCAGTACATGTCGTTGGGCGTGGTGCGGGGGCAATAGCTTGCCCAGCCCTCGCAGTCGGGCAGCGCGCCTCCAAGCAGCAGCGCAGCGGCCCCGCCTACGCCAAAGCCCACCACGCCAATGCGCGAGGCGTCAACGCTGGACTCCACCTCCGGGTCGTGCAGCAGCAGGTCTATGCTGCCCGATAGCTCCTGGGCGCGGTTTTCAAGCTGCTGCCAGGTCAGCAGGTTGTCCATGTTGTCCATGTTGTCGCCGGGGTGGTTGGGCGCAGCCACGACAAAACCCAGCGAAGCCAGCCATGTGGCCGTATCATGGTACGAAAAACGCGTGCCTGCAGTGTCGTGCGAGAGCAGCAGCAGAGGGAAACGCCCGTCAACCGCCTTGCCTGCGCGGGAGGCGGAAATCTCCCACGGGGCGTAGTTGAGATCACGCGGGGGGCGTGATGAAGGATACCATACATTTACATCAAGCCGCAGGCCAGTTTCGGGCGACCATTGACCAAGCGTGCGAAAACCCACCATGTAGGTGTCGGCGGCGTTGGCCGCATGAGTAAACAGCAGCAGGGCAAAGAGGGCTATGGTGGTGATTACGCGCATGGCTGTGTTGTGCCACAAGCTGCCTTGGGGTACAAGAGCGCACAGGGGCGCATGCGCACCCGCCGAGGGAGATACGTCTTTATGGAATTTTTGAGCAGCTTTGTGAGTTTTGTGCTGCACATTGATGTGCATCTGTTTGAACTGGCCAACCAGTATGGTTTGTGGCTGTACGGCATACTGTTTGTTGTTGTTTTTTGCGAGACGGGGCTTGTGGTGACGCCCTTTTTGCCGGGCGATTCCCTGCTGTTTGCCTCTGGCGTGGTGGCGGGGGCCGGGCTGATGGGCTATGGCGAAATCATGGGCGTGCTGCTGGCTGCGGGCGTGATGGGCGACGCTGTCAACTATATGATCGGTCGTCATGTGGGCCCGGCCATATTTTCGCGCGAGAACCGGTTTATAAAAAAAGACCACCTGCTCAAGGCGCACCGGTTTTACGAACGGCATGGGGGCAAGGCCATTGTGCTTGCCCGCTTTGTGCCCATTGTGCGCACCTTTGCCCCTTTTGTGGCCGGTATAGCCCTTATGCACCCGCCCACGTTTTTTTTGTTCAACATCACGGGCTGTGTCCTGTGGGTGGGCGGTCTTGTTTCCGCCGGCTATTTTCTTGGCAATCTTGAATGGGCCCGGCAGAATTTCAGCCTGATCGTTTACGGCATCATCGCTATTTCCGTGCTGCCGGTGCTTGTCGAAGTGGCGCGCTCCCGCATGAGTCGCAAGGGTTAGCCCCCTACAGCACCACGCGCAGCCTGCCGCCTTCCATATGCGCCTCCCTGTTTATGCACAGGGGGGCGTCTTCATCGTGGTGCGAAATAAAGACCATCTGGGCGCCCTGCGCGGCGAGCTGGTCGAGCAGGTGCAGGTACTGGGCGCGGCTGGCCGCATCAAGGCCGGAGCACGGTTCGTCCAGCAGCAGGATGTCCGGCCCTCCAACCAGCGCCCTCGCCAGGAAAAGGCGGCGCAGCTGCCCGGTGGACAGGTGGCGGATGGACTGCCGCTCGATCTGCTCGAGCCGCTCAGTGGATTCTTCTGGAAACATAAGGGCCATGCATTTTTTGGCCTCGGCCCGTTCGGCCTCGGAAAAACGCCGGTACACGCCGATGCTGTTGTCAAACCCTGTACAGACCATGTCGAGCGCGTTGAGCGAATAGCCGTAAAGCGCCTGCGAAAGGTCAGAAACCAGGCGCACGCCCTTGCGCACCGCCTCAAGCGTATCCACCTGCCCGCCCTGGCTGGGCAGCCAGCGTTCAAGGGTGCCGCCAGCTGCCGCAAATTCATCCCCCGCCAGCAAACGCAGCAAAGTGGATTTGCCGGAGCCGTTGGCCCCGGTTATGCGCCAGTTTTCGCCCTGGTGCATGCACCAGCTGATGTCGTGCAGCACTGCCTGCCGGTCGATAAATACGGTGACGTTGTCCAGGTCGAGCATGGCGTGCTTGCCGTGGGCGGCCAGCCCGCCGGATGCTGGCGTTACGGCGCTCCGCATCGGGGCGGCCTCTGCCGCGTCCCCTGCGGCCGGGGCGGCAAACAGGCGGCCATTGCGCACATACCGGCGGCCCGCGCACCAGTCGGGAATATTGGCGGCGCGGTGAGCTGTCATCACCACCGTGCAGCGATTGGCGTATTCGCCCAGCGTTTCAAAAAAAATCTGCCGGTAACGCTCGTCCAGACCTTCGTCGCATTCGTCCAGCAACAGCAGGGTCGGGGCGCGCAGCAGTGCGCGGCCAAGCAGCAGCAGGCGCAGCTGCCCCTGCGAAAACGTGGGCACAGTGCGTTCAAGCAGACCCTCGGCATCCAGCTGCGCGGCCATGGCCTCCACCGCCTGCCGCCGGTAAACCGTGCTGTCGGCATACACCAGGGGGGTGTCTTCAAAGCCGGTGAGCAAAAGGTCGCGGCCCGTGAGATCCCAGGCCTGCCGCTGATAGTTTTCTTGCTGCGCGGGCGACACCAGGGCGGTCATGGCCCTGCCAGCCAGGGGGGAGTCTTCCGCGCCGTCGGGGCCGTGCCACAGGATGCGGCCCTGGGCGGGCCACAGCTCGCCGCGCATGAGGCGCAGCAGGGTTGACTTGCCGGAACCGTTGGGGCCAAGCAGCGCGCAGTGCTCGCCGCGCCGCACCTGCCAGCCGATGTTGTGCAGCACAAGTTTCTGGCTGGAATCGCCGGGTAAAAAAAGACTTACATCGTCGATGGAGACTATAATTTCGGACATAAAAAAATCCGTACTGTCAAAGGCGGACGCCGTGTTACAGGGGCAGCACCAGGCGCTGGCCCCGGTCAAAAATGGTATATTCGGCAAAACCAAAGGCGCGGGCGTATGAGGCCAGCCGGGCAAAGCCGTAGCCCACGTCTTCGGTGGCGTGAGCGTCGGAGGCAAAGCTGACGGGAAGATCCAGCTGCCGGGCCATAACCATGATGGGCGGCGCAGGATAAATTTCGCGGCAGAGCTTGCGGATGCCCGCGGAGGAAATTTCCATTCCCATGCCCATGCGTTTAAGGGCAGCCAGCCCCCGCCCCACCAGGGCCTGGCTTTGCGGTTTTGCCAGCCAGATGTGGAACTGTTCGACCGAAAAGATTTTTATGAGGTCGGGATGCGCGGCAATGTTAAAGAGGCCGGACAGGATCATGCGTTCCCATGCTTCAAAATAGGCCTGGTACTGTTTTTCGCATTCTTCCTGCGAAAAGGCCTTCCACGGTTCCGCGCCGTCGTCAAAGCCCCACTTGCCGATAAAATGCACGCTGCCGAGCAGGTAATCAAAGTCGTAGGCGGCGCAGGATGTGCGGGTAAAGTCCTCCTGCCCTTCAAGCCAGTCCATTTCCATGCCGAAAAGAACGCGGCAGGGCCCGTTGGCGTTGGCCGCACGCAGGTCGCAGACCTCGCGCACGTAGTCGGGCAGGTGTCTGGTGAGCTGCTCGCGGTATTCGTGGGTGTAGTCAAAGCCTGCAGGGCGGGGCGAGTGCTCGGTAAAGCCCATGTATTCAAGCCCTCTGGCCGTAGCTGCCGCGTGCATTTCGGCCGGGGTGTTGCCGCCGTGCGAGTACTTGGTGTGCGTGTGCAAGTCTGCGAGAATCATGAGAGTTTTCCTGAATATGCCTGGGTCGTGCCCGTGGATGCGGATTGTTGCCCATTGTCGGGCGTCTGGGTTGAGCCCCGCCCTTGCCTGTGAGCCGCGCAGCGCGGCTCAAAAGCCCGTCGCAAGTATGAACGCGAACCGTCTGTCTGGCAAGCTGCGGCCATGCCGCGCCCGTGCCAGGTGCATGAAAAAAGGGAGCCTCCGTGGGGAGGCTCCCTTGAGCATCTGCCGGGCTGCGATCAGCCAGCTATCCTTTTGACAATTTCCTGTCCGGCCTTGCGGCCCGCGCCCATGGCCAGAATGACCGTGGCCGCGCCGGTGACGATGTCGCCGCCCGCAAAAACATTGGGTATGGAGGTTTCGCCCGTGGCTTCGTCGGCCTCGATGTAGCCCCGCTTGTTGAGCTTGAGCTCCGGGGTGGCCTCGAGCAGGATGGGGTTGGAGCGCGTGCCCAGAGCCACAACGGCCAGATCGGTGGGCAGGTCATATTCCGACCCTGTAACAGGCACGGGCCTGCGACGGCCTGATGCGTCGGGTTCGCCCAGTTCCATGCGCTGCAGGGTTACGGACTGCAGGCGCATCTCCGCATCGCCGTTAAAGCGCAGCGGGGCGGAGAGCATGGCAAACTGCACGCCTTCTTCCTCCGCGTGTTCCAGCTCTTCGAGGCGGGCGGGCATTTCCGCCCTGGTGCGGCGGTAGACGACGTGCACGCTTTCAGCGCCCATGCGCAGGGCTGTGCGCGCCGCGTCCATGGCCACGTTGCCCGCGCCGAACACGGTCACGTGTTTGCCGGGGTAGGCAGGGGTGTCCTGCGTGGGAAAGTTGTAGGCACGCCCGAGGTTGACGCGGGTAAGGTACTCGTTGGCCGAGAACACGCCCACCAGGTTCTCGCCGGGGACGCCCAAAAAGACGGGCAGACCGGCGCCCACGCCGATGAACACGGCGTCGTATTCCTTGCGCAAATCGGCGATGTCGATGGTGCGGCCGCCCACGGAATTGAGGTGAAAGTCTACCCCGGCCTGACGGAGGCCGTTGATTTCGGTGGCGACCACGGTTTTAGGCAGGCGGAAGGCGGGGATGCCGTAAATGAGCACGCCGCCGGGCTCGTGCAGGGCTTCAAAAACGTCCACCTTGATGCCCGCAGTGGCGCAAACGCCCGCACAGGTCAGGGACGAGGGGCCGGAGCCGATACAGGCGACCTTTTTGCTGCCCAGAGGCAGGGCGCATGCGTTGGTGCCCGTCACCTGCTCACAGGCAGTGGTGGCAATGTAGGTGTCGGCCACAAAGCGTTCAAGACGGCCAATGGCCACGGGCTGGCCCTTGGCCTTGAGCACGCACTTGCCTTCGCACTGGTGCTCCTGCGGGCATACGCGGCCGCAGACGGCGGGCAGGCTGTTGGTGGTCTTGATGATGCGGTAGGCCGCGTCCATGTTGCCCTCGGCCACCTGGTGGATAAAGTCGCGGATGGGCACTTCGACCGGACAGCCGGTGACGCACAGGGGCTTTTTGCACTGCAGGCAGCGGCTGGCTTCGGCCTGGGCCATATCCCTGGTGTAACCGAGGGCGACTTCGTCAAAGTTGCCGCGGCGCACCTGGGCGGGCTGGCAGGGCATATCCACACGGGGAGCCACGGTCTTTTTGGGCTTGCTATTCTCCATGGCTGACTCTCCGGTATTCTTCGATGGAAACGGTTTCCTGCTCTCTGTATGCGGCCAGGCGGCGGCGCAGCTCGGGAAAGTCCACTTCGTGACCGTCAAACTCGGGGCCGTCCACACAGGCGAACTTGGTTTTGCCGCCAACGGTGACGCGGCAGGCGCCGCACATGCCGATGCCGTCAACCATGATGGGGTTGAGGCTCACTGTGGTTTTGACGCCAAAGGGACGCGTTGTTTCGGCCACGGCGGCCATCATGGGCACAGGGCCCACGGCAACGACTTCAAACACGTCCTTGTCCGTTTCAAGCCTGTTGCGCAAAAGTTCGGTAACAAGGCCCTTGTGGCCGTAGCTGCCGTCGTCCGTCGAAATAAGCAGCTCGTCCACAAACGACTTTAGTTCGTTTTCAAAAAGCAGCAGGTCTTTGCTGCGCGCGCCGATAACGCCCACGACCTTGTTGCCGATGCGGGCGTGGCCCTTGGCAATGTGGTGCATGGCGGCAATGCCGGTACCGCCGCCCACGCAGATGACCGTACCGCGTTTTTCGATATGGGTGGGGTGGCCCAGGGGACCGCAGACGTCAAGGATGGCGTCTCCGGCGCCGAGCTCCTCAAGCATGGCGGTACTCTTGCCCATGACCAGATAGACTATGGTAATGGTGCCGTTTTCCCGGTCGGTGTCAGCAATGGTAAGGGGGATGCGCTCGCCCTGTTCGCTCATGCGCAGCATGACGAAGTGGCCGGGGCGCGCTTTTTGCGCGATTTGCGGCGCATGGAGCACCAGTTTGCTGGTTTTGCCCGGGATCAGGCTTTCCTTGTGCAATATGGGTGTTGGCATAGGTTCTCCTCGTCAGGCATGTGAGTTGCTGCATGGTAGCTGCGAGCGACATTAGTTGCAAGCAACAGTTTTGTCGTATCTCTCTTACATGGCTGATATAATTTGTTGTTCGCATTCAATTTGCGTCAATAGGCATGTGTTTGGCCCCATTTTTTTGCGTTGCCCTAAAGACGCGGCCTATAGTACCGATAAGTTCAATGACAGGTGGGGAAGGGGAGACGGTACAACCAACAAGGAGGCGGACAGGGCCAACCCCTTTGCAAGGAAGCAGTGATCCATTCATGGAGGAATGGTCATGTCGCAACACATCGGTGACGTTTTCCAGACGGGAGCCTCGCCGCCCGAAGTGGCCGAAGACCCGACGCGAAGTCGGAATTTGCTGCTGATCGAGCGGTACCTTGTAGTACTGGAAGAAAACAAAAAGGCATGCTGCGCGGCTGTAACCGATGCAGATATGGCTTTGGACATGGCGGGTTTTGTGAAGCGCCAGCTGCGCAGACCAGCCGAAAAGCCCAGAATGTCTCCGGCCTTGCTGGCCCTGGCTCTTGTGAGGCGCGTTATTGACGCGCCCGAACAATAAACCGGACGGTCTCCAAAGTGGAGCTCCGGACCGGCTGCAGAAGGACCATGCGTTCGCAATGCAGGGCTTAGGCCCGCGTTGCTGAACACAAACCACTAGCATCACTTTTCCGTGACATGATAGGGGGCATGGCAGTCCGCAATCCATAACGAATTCTCCACCTATGAGAGGCGGGGGCGTGGGGCCTCCGCCTCTCGCATTATTTCAAGCCTCGCCGATCTTTCAGTCAGTGCCAGCCCGCCTCTCGCGCTGCCGTGAAGCGGTCTTTAGCCTGTTGCAGTCAAAACGGCCCCTTTCGGGGCCGTTTTAGTTACGCGGCAACCGTAGATCGCTCGCAGCATGCGCGGTTGCCGCTAGGGGTAAAAGCCGGTGGGTTTTTCAGACAGATTGATGAGGATATTTTTTTGCTGCGTGTAGTGCGCAAGTATGGCCTTGTGCGTTTCGCGGCCTATGCCCGATTCCTTGTGTCCGCCAAAGGGCGCGCCCGCCGGGATGCTGTTATAGGTATTCACCCACATGCGGCCTGTCTCGATGGCGCGGCTCACACGGATGGCCCTGTTGATGTCGCGCGTCCACACCGCGCCGCCAAGGCCGTACAGGCTGTCGTTGGCCATGGCGATGACTTCGTCTTCAGTGCGAAACTTGATGATCACCGCGACAGGACCAAAGATTTCGTCCTGCGCCACCCGCATGTTGTTGGTGACGTTGCCGAGCAGGGTCGGCCGCATGAAGCAGCCCTTGGCAAGCTCGCCATCGGTGATGCGTTTGCCGCCGCAGAGCACGGTTGCGCCCTCGCCCTTGGCCTGCTCAATGCAGAGCTGGATGGCCTTGAGGTGCGATTCGTAAATCTGCGAGCCCATCTGGGTTGAGGGATCCCATGGCAGGCCCACTTTGACGCGGTTAAAGCGCGCCACCGCTTCGGCCACAAACTGGTCGTAAATGTTCTCATGCACAAATACGCGCGACCCTGCGCAGCACACCTGCCCCTGATTGAACAGAATGCCCAGCTGCAGGCCGTCCATGGCCAGATCCCACTGGCAATCGGGAAAATAGATGTTGGCCGACTTGCCGCCCAGCTCAAGGGTGGCGGGGATGATGCGCTTGGCCGCAGCAAGACCAACCTGACGGCCCACCTCTGTGGAACCGGTAAATGCCAGCTTGCGGAAGCCCGGGTGCTCAAGCATGAACTGGCCGGAGCGGGAACCCCGACCGGTGATGACGTTGAATACGCCCTTTGGCAGCACGCCCGCAATGAGCCGCGCCAATTCCAGCACAGAAAGCGAGGTGTGGTTGGAAGGTTTGAACACGGTGCAGCACCCGGCGGCAAGCACAGGGGCCAGCTTCCAGGCCGCCATGAGAAAGGGGAAGTTCCACGGCACAATCTGGCCCACCACGCCGATAGGTTCGCGGAAAACCAGCGACATGGTGTTTTCGTCCAGCATGACGGCGGTGCCTTCATCGGCGCGCACTACGCCTGCAAAATAGCGGAAGTGGTCGGCGGCAAAGGGGATGTCCACATTCATGGTTTCCCGGATGGGCTTGCCGTTGTCCAGCGTCTCCACCATGGCCAGATGCTCTTTGTTGGCGTCGATTATGTCGGCGATTTTCAGCAGCAGATTGGCGCGGCTAATGGGGTCAACCTTTTTCCAGCTGTCCCAGGCCTTGGTGGCGGCTGCCACTGCGGCGTCCACGTCTTCCCTGGTGGCTTCGGCGCAGGTTGCCAGCCGTTCGCCGTTGGCAGGGCAGAAGGTCTCAAAGGTGCCGCCATCCGAGGCCGGTTTCCACTGGCCGTCAATGAAAAGGGAGTACGAATCCTGAATGTCAACTTTGTTCATGAATCACTCCTTTTTAAAAAACCATGATTGTCAATAAGACAATAGTTTGGTTATATGGATTGCAACTCCATATTTGATGGCAGAATTTTGCAGATGCTATCACGATTATAATACAATTTGTGAAAAAAAATACAATCTAATAATACATTTTTTTAACCATGCAACATTGCAAAATCTGTTTGTCGTGCGATAACTAAAACGATTGATACGTGTTTTGCAAACGTGTCACGATAATATTGCGTATCAGGACAGTCACAACAAAAAATGGACGAAAAAAAGGCAGGATGCGCTAACGCACCCTGCCTGCTTCAGATGAGGCGTGGTAAAGCGGGAAGGGGTCAGCCCTGAGCTGGCCGGTAACCGTGTGAAAAATCGGCGGCATAGAGGCGCGAGGGCGCGCCCTGACTGTTTTGTGCAGGCAGCACAAGAAAAACCGTCTGCCGGGTGAGGTTGTGGCTGGTGATGCACTGGGCAAGCTCACCCAGGGTTGTCCAGTACAGCTGCTCCTCGGGCCAGCTGACCATGTGGGCGCAAAAAATGGGGGTCTCCGCAGGCAGGCTGCGCAATAGTTCGTCCTGCAGGGCCTGGGCCGAAGCGGCGGAAAGGTACACGGCCATGGATGTCTTGTGTTCGGCCAGCAGGTGCAGGTGCTCGCGCTGCGGTACCGGGGTGCGTCCCTCAAGGCGGCTGATGATGAGGCTCTGGGTTACCTCGGGCACGGTAAAGGTGATGCCCGCCGCAGCGGCCGCAGCGCAGGCGGCGGTAACCCCCGGTATTACCTGCCAGGGAATGCCGTCGGCATCAAGCAGTGCCGCCTGTTCGCGCAGTGCGCCGTACAGCGAGGGATCGCCCGTGTGCACTCGAGCCACGGGGCGGCCATCAAGGGCGGTGGCGCGCACCAGGGCGTGGCACTGCTCAAGCGTCAGCGGGGAGGAATCCACAACCATGGCCTGCGGCGCGGCGCAGGCCACTAACTCGCGCGGCACCAGCGAGCCCGCGTAGAGCACAAGCGCCGCCTGTTGGATGGCCTTGCGCCCCTTGACGGTTATCAGGTCTGGGTCGCCGGGCCCGGCGCCGACAAATGTCACTGTTCCGGGGGTTGTCCCGTTTTGCCGCGCGGTATCCATACCTTACCTGCCTTCTGGCTGCGCGCCGGACTGAATGGGTGCGGGCGCGGGTTTTTGAGCGGCCAGCAAAAATACGGGGTTCATGGCCGAAAGGTGCACGTCGCCGCCCAGGGTTTTGCCTTCGGCGGCGGATATCTGCAGAATTTCCACCGGCCAGGCCATGTCCTCAAAAAAGCGGCGGCATAGGCTGAAGCTGTCCAGCAGCACGCAGCTGACCACAACGCGGCCTCCCACCGGCAGGCGCAGGCACACATGGCCGAGGATGTCGTCGCCGTCATCGCCGGAAAGACCGCCGCCGATAAAAACCCGCTGCGGGTCGGGCAGGCCGGGCAGGCACTCGGGCGCTTGGCCCAGGCGCACTTCCACATTGGCAGCGCCAAAACGACGGCGGTTTTCCTGAATGCCCATGGCGCGACCGGCGGACCGCTCAACCGCGATAACGCGGCCTTCGTGCGCCAGCACCGAGGCCTCCAGCGCCACGGCTCCAGAGCCGGAGCCGATGTCCCACACCACATGCCCGGCCTCGATGCGCAGCAGGGCAAGGGCGGCCGCCCGTACGGGTTTTTTGGTGATAAGACCGCGATCAACAGCCAGCTGGTCGGCGTCCAGCCCCAGGTGCGGCCGACGAGCCGGGGCGGCGGGTATCAGCACCATGGTGCAGGCCGGGCCAAACTCCCGCCCGGCGGCATCAGCCATGCTCAGATGGCTTACAGCCTCGTCCTCTGCGCCCATGCGTTCAAAAATATGCGCGTCAAACCAGTCCACCCCACGGTCGAGCAGGTGGCGGGCCAGCACGTCTGGAGACATGCGTGCGTCGGTAAGGATGCAGAGCGGCGCGTTTTTGCCGCAGGCCACGTTGAGGGGGCGCAGGTCGTCGCGCCCATGCAACGAGAGGCAGATAACCTTGTGCCACGGCAGCGAAAGGCGCGCGCAGGCCTGCTGTAGCGAACTGACGGCAGGCAGCTGCTGCACCGCATCCGGCCCGAGGCGGCGCACCAGTGTTGCCCCAATGCCGAACAGCAGGGGGTCGCCGTCTGCCAGCACAAGCACGCGCTCCCCTGCGGCCCGCAGCTGGCTGAGCCTGGTGAGCAGCGGTTCCAGCGGCGTGGTCAGGGGCAGCAGCCGCGCCTTGAGGGTAGAGGCTGCTGCGGGAGCAACGTTCTGATCGCCTGCTGTCTGGTCATGCGCGGGCTGGCTTTCTGTGGAATGTCCGCCTGCGGCACACGTTGTTGTCCCGATTAAGGTGCTGCTGGATTCCAGACTGCTGCTGGAAAATTCCTCCAGCAGCATGCGTCCGGCGCAGATCACGTCGGCTTGTTCCGCCAGTTGACGCTGGGCTTCGGCCAGACCTGCCAGACCTCGCGGGCGTGCGCGGTCGAGGCCCATGACCGTGATGGGTTCCGGCGCGACAGTCGTTGGCTCAAAAACAAAAAATGACTGCAACATTTCCGACATGGGCGGCCAGTCGTCCTGCTCGGATGTGCCCGCGATGGCGGGGTTGGCGGACGTAGCGGCGGGGGGGGCGGTAAGGACAGGCGCGCTTTCTGCCTCTGGTGCGGCCTGTATGGTATTGGCGGCAAGTGTGTTTGCAGCTGCTGTTGCAGAGGAATCGGCTGGCAACTCCGTGGGCGTGGCAGGGGCGGCATCAATGGATGCGGGAGCGGCGAGTTCTGCAAAGGCGCAGATATTTGGGGCCGCCGCCGTGTCTTCATCAGCGGGAAATTCCGGCAATTCGGCAGCATGTTCATCTGGATGCTCGCCGGGAGTCTCCAGCGGGCCAGCGGCAAGGGCCTCGGCCAGAACGGCGTTGGTTGTGTCATCGTCCCGAGTCTGGGTATCGGGCGTATGGGTTGGCACGGCAAAGCCGGGCAATGAGACCTGTTGTTTCATAACGCCAATAATTCCCTGCCGTCAGTGTGAAAAAGGTGCAAGCTCACGGGGCGGCCTGCAAAAAGTTGCGCTGTGCGTGCCGCCTGCTGCGCCACCCGCTTGATGGTCTCTGCGCCCGCATTGTCTGCCAGCAGCAGTTCCAGTGCGTGAGCCGCTGTGACGCACCGGATAATGGCATCCGTGCAGGCAGCGCCAACTTCGCTGGCAAGCTGCGCAAGGGCCTGCATGTCCAGCGTGGAATCCTTGGCATGAGTGTACGCATGCCCTTGGGCCAGTTTGACCAGTTTACCAAAAAAACAGCCCCAGATAATCCTTTCAAACTGCATGCCCCCCACAGCTTGCAGGGAGAACTGCGCAAAATCCGCCACCTGTACAAAGCATCGCTCCGGCAGGTCGGGATAGCGCTCCATAAGCAGCCGTTCAGAGCGCCTTCCCGTGGTCAGGCATGCGCAATGGCAGCCTGTGGCGCGGGCCACGGCAAGCCCTTGCTCGATGGTGGCCTTCCACGCATCGTGGCTGAAAGGACGCACCGTGCCCTGGGTTCCCAATATGGAAATGCCGCCTTCAATGCCCAATCGGGGGTTGAAGGTCTTGTGCGCCAGCCGTGCGCCATCTGGCACGCTGATAAATACCGTCAGCTGTGTGCGGCTCTGGCGGGCAGCGGCGTATTCCTGCTCCTGCGCTTGCAGAGCGTGGGTTATTTGCTGGCGCGGCACCGGGTTGATAGCAGCCTGACCAATAGGTACAGGCAAACCGGGCAAAGTGACGGGCCCCACCCCCGGCCCTCCCTTTATAATGATGTGGTCG
>Ga0183101_1001659_pt1 | contig 19244 bp, 19 predicted proteins | sample Biomet3_FD_127790 | JGI IMG/M metagenome (GOLD analysis project Ga0183101, IMG submission 127790) | Microbial communities from bioreactor (seeded with sewage sludge) at LBNL, California, USA - Biofuel metagenome 3 | ecosystem: Engineered > Bioreactor > Anaerobic > Unclassified ...
TAATTAAAAGGAATTTGATAAAATTTGTAGAATATTAAAAGGTAAGTATAAAAATGTCTATAACAATAGCAAATATATATAACTTTCATAATATATAAAACTTTAGTAATATATATATAACAACTATAGCAAACATTCGTGAAAGGGGAACTTAAATGATACCACTAAAAGAATTATTGGAAACCACAATGCAACAAAATGCATCAGATTTACATCTAACCGTAGGAGTACCACCTGTTATAAGAGTTAATGGAGAATTAAAACAAATAAGTAGTGAAAAACTACAACCTATAGATACAGAAAATTATGCTAAGGAAATACTAAATGAGGAATACGACAAATATATAAAAGTTGGAGAGTTAGATACTTCTTTTTCTGCAGCAGGTATTGGAAGGTTTAGGGTTAACATATTTAAACAAAGAGGAAGTCACGCTATAGCAATAAGAGTTGTTGGATTGAAAATTCCTACATTAGGTGACCTTCAATTTCCTAATGTTGTAAAAGATGTTATAACTAATAAAAGAGGACTTGTATTAGTTACAGGGCCAACTGGTTCAGGTAAAAGTACAACTTTAGCAGCTATGATAAATGAAATAAATGCAACAAGAGCATCTCATATAATTACTCTTGAAGACCCAATTGAATATTTACATAAGCACAATAAATCAATAATAAATCAAAGAGAAATAGGAAAAGATACCTTAAGCTATGCTAATGCTTTAAGATCAATTCTTAGAGAAGACCCAGATGTTATTCTTGTTGGAGAAATGAGAGATTTGGAAACCATATCTATAGCTTTAACTGCAGCTGAAACTGGGCACTTAGTATTTTCTACATTACATACAATAGGTGCAGCTAAAACTATTGATAGAATTGTAGATGTATTTCCACCATATCAACAACAGCAGGTTAAAATACAGTTAGCAGCAGTACTTAAAGGCATAATATCACAACAACTTCTACCAAAATCTGATGGTCAAGGGAGAATCGCGGCTATAGAAACAATGATAGCAACTACTGCAATTCAGAATATGATTAGGGAAGGAAAAACGCATCAAGTAGAGTCCTCCATACAAACTGGAGCAAAACATGGAATGAAAACAATGGATATGTCTTTATCAGAGCTTTATAAAAAGGGATTAATATCTTATGAGACAGCTTTAAGCTACGCCATCGATAGGGATATGTTAAGTAAGATAATTTCATTGTGAAGTGATTTTGAATTATCGGATAAATATTTAAAATAAAAATAAGGACCTAAAGGTCCTTCAGATTGATTACAAACCCCTATGTTTCTGAAACATAGGGGTTAACTTAGCATTTTAAATATTATGCGGTAGCATTAAGTTTACAAATATATGACATTTTTGCATTAAAAATTTGTAGCTTAAATTGAAAAAATAGGTGAGATAGCACTTTGGCTATCTTTTTCATGTTCTGAACTGCTGCTGTTAGTAAGCATTGTTCAGAAACATTTTTAATTCCACGCATGCGACAATATCGCAGCCCATGCCAATTTTTTGAATCAGCAAAGCTTCGCTCTATAGTTTCTTTTCTTCTTTTATATATTCCTTTACCTTTATCCGTTTTCATAAAATTCACGTTTAATTCTTTATACTCTTCCCAGACGTGCCTTCTTATAGTTCGAAAACTTACCTTATCACTTAAACATAAATCTTTTTTATGGCATAGATTACAAGCTGACTCGTTACATGAATACTCTTTATACCCATCACGAGTAGTAGTTTTATAAGCTAAGAATTGTTTTCCTTGGCAAGCATATGTGTCCCATTCTTTTATATATGTAAATTTATTTTTAGTATATTTACCTTTTACATGAGGCCCTAATCTGTAAGCTATAACTGGCATAATTCCTCTATCTACGATACCTTTGCAAATAGCATTAGTAAAATATCCTGCATCTAAACCAACATATTTAACATCAAAACCAAAACGTTTAATTTGTCTATCTAATCTACTTAGATAAGGGTCAACATCATTAACATTTCCAGCAGTAACATGAACATCTGTTATTATGTTATATTTAGAATCTACAGTCCTATGATCTAAGTAGAAAAATCCTTTTGGCTTATTATCTCTAAACATATAACCACTGTCGGGATCTGTAGTACTTGCTTTAATTTCTTTTGTTTCATTAGTTGGTAGCTTTTTTTTTAGAGGTTTTTTCCCATGCTCTGATCTATCCTCTTCAACAGATTTATCTAAGTCGTCTAAATAATCTTTAACAGATACTTCAACTTCTTTTTTCTCAAGCTTGCGCTTATTGGCGTTAGCCTTTATATGAGTGGAATCAGAGTATAAAACTTTACCTTTTACCATGTTGTGATCTATAGCTTGCATAACTATATTATCAAATATCTGTTGGGATATGTCAGTATCCTTAAATCTTCTACGTCTGTTTTGACTAATAGTAGAAGCATTGGGAACTTTCTCGGTAAGAGATAGTCCAAGAAACCATCTATAAGCCACATTTACTTCTATATCTTTTATGAGCTGTCGCTCAGATCTTATACCAAATAAGTATCCAATAAAAATCATCTTAAATAACATTACTGGGTCAATTCCAGGTCTTCCGTTATCAATGCAGTATAAGTCTTTAGTTATATCTCTAATAAAAGAAAAATCAATATATTTATCTAGTTCTCTTAAAATATGGTCTTTGGGAACTAAATTTTCTAACATAACAACTTCAAGTTGATTTTGAGTTTCTTTTCTTTCATTTATCATTTTTAAATCCTCCAAATATCAAATAGTTCATATTATATATATTCGACATAAGAACTTAAAATCCTTTTTGAACAAACAAAAAACTGCTGACAAAATATGTTTGTCAGCAGTCTGAAGGACCTAAAGGTCCTTGTTTTTATTATTATTTAGAATACAAAATAATCAAGAATTTTCAAACAGAATTGATCTTTTGAAGATGGTTTCTTTTCAACTTCTTTAGTTTTCTCTATTTTACTCTCAGATATATTTACATTATCAATATTTTCAATAGCTGTATTCATAACAAATCCTCCTTAAATTTAAAAAGTTCATACTGAATTTTTTAAAAGAGGATCTATCCAAAGGATTCGTCTTTTTTATGAAGCCTTCTTAAATCGATATAAAAGATCAGTTCGTAGCGCCTCATAAGGCTCTACCCCCTTTTCTAAGTATTGTACTATAACAGTTAAATTTATTTTTTATAATTATATAATATCATAGGCTTTAATTAATAACAAATTGATTCTATAGGTTAAAAATATGTTAAAATTCAAAAAACTTATACATAGCAATAATTAAGTCTATTTATGTATATTTTACTATATATAGCTTAAAGTTAAGCAGTTTTTTAAATATCCATAAAATTTTTTTCCATAATTATTAGAAACTCTATAGTAATTAATTTTTATTTATGCTAAAATAACTTTGAATTAGGGGGGATTGAGAGTGAGCATTTTTAAGGAAATAATTCATGATACCTCTCGTATTTTGACTTATGTCGTTTATGTTATAACAATATATTACTTGTGTATATCTTTTTTCGGTATATGGAGAAAAAAAGAAGAGGTAAAGGCAAAACCTAAAAAAAGTTTTGCATTAATTATTGCAGCACATAATGAAGAAGTTGTTATTGAGGGTATTGTTGAAAGTTTAAAAAGACTTGATTACCCTAAACACCTTTATGATATTTTTGTTATTGCGGATAATTGTACTGATAAAACCGCTCTAAAGGCTAGAAAAAAAGGTGCTATAGTATATGAAAGAACAAATAGAGAAAAAAGAGGAAAAGGTTATGCCTTAGAATGGATGTTCGATAAAGTTTTCAGTATGGATAAGGAATATGATGCTATTGCTATCTTCGATGCAGATAACCTTGCTCATAAAAATTTTCTTAAAGAAATGAATGGGAAACTTTGCCAAGGGTATAAGGTTGTTCAGGGATACTTAGATAGTAAAAATCCTGAGGACACATGGATTACAGGCAGTTATTCAATATCTTTTTGGACTTGCAACAGAATGTTTCAGTTATCTAGAAGTAATGTTGGGTTATCAAGTCAGTTAGGTGGAACGGGATTCTGTATTGATACAGAAATACTTGAACAATTAGGATGGGGTGCTACCTGTTTAACAGAGGATTTAGAGTTTACCTGCAAGCTTGTATTACACGGATACAGAGTAGGTTGGGCCCATGATGCTATAATATATGATGAAAAACCTCTTACTCTTTCTCAGTCTTGGTGGCAGAGAAAAAGATGGATGCAGGGATTTGCAGATGTTTCAAGTAGATACTTTTTTAAACTGCTTAAAAGAGCTATATTTAAGTGTAGCTTTACAGCATTAGACTGTGCACTTTATAGCATTCAGCCTGTAGTTGCAATTTTAATAGGTATATCGGCTATAACAGGGTTAGTTCAATATTGGATGAAAGCATCTAACTTAATATCTAATTTTAATACAATTATATACTCTATTGATTTCAATTTGTTTACAATAATAGCTATAATATTTTCTATATTACAATTTATATATACACCTTTTATATTAATTTTAGAGAAGAAGCTTAATTTAAAGATATTCTTGTATTACATAATATATCCTTTTTATTCTATTACATGGTTTCCGATTTCAATTCAAGGAATTATAGACAGAAATAAAAAGGAATGGAGTCATACTGTTCACACTAGAAGTGTTAAAATTAATGATTTAGAAAAAGCTAATTAAAAACAATAAGGGAAAGACCTCCAGTCTTTCCTTTTGTTATATGTAGTAAAAAAAAAATAAAATTCTTTAACCATATTTGAGATTTTATTAAAATGTGATAAAATATAAGAGGAAAATTAGAATCTTTGTTGAATATATACTTTGATGGTTCTCTTACAGGGGGGGAAAAGTGCTCAATGAATGAATATATAATTGGAATAGACGTTGGATCATCGAAGATATGTGCTGCTGCCGGAAAATTAGACAAGTACGGTAGAATGCAAATAATGGGAATTACCTCGGCAAATTGTAATGGTGTAAAGAAGGGCATAGTTGTTGATATAGATAGTACTTCTGAATCTGTCAAGCAATGCATTGATGGGCTTGAACGGATGGTTGATATTAAAATTACAGACGCATATATATCCTTACCAGGAGGAATAAGTGAATTGGTTTGGAATAAAGGTGTTGTGGCTGTAGCATCAGAAGACAGAGAGATTAAAGAGAACGATGTGAAAAGAGTAATAAAGGCATCTAAAATTATTACAATTCCGTCCGATAAAGAAATTATTGGTGTAATACCTCAGCAGTACGTAATAGATGGGTATGATAAAATAAAAGATCCCATTGGAATGAGTGGTTTAAGACTGGAAGTAGATGCTCAAATTATATTGGCTCAAACTACTGTAGTAAATAATCTTTTTAAAAGTGTAGATAAAGCTGGAATTAAGGTTGCAGGCATAGTATTTCAGCCGTTAGCTATATCGGAGGTTGCACTTAAGAAAGAAGAAGTTGAACGAGGGGTTGCACTAGTAGATGTAGGATCAGAATCTATAAATATTTATATGTTTGAGGGTGGAAACTTAGCGGGTATTAGTACAATAGCTTTAGGTGGAAATACTATAACTAATGATATTGCAGTTTGTCTAAAGTTACCTTTTTCAGAGGCGGAGAAATTAAAAGTTAAATATGGTAGTGTTGGCTTAGATTCAAATAACAATGATTTTAAAATAGAAGTCAACGCTGATTATAATGATAAAATAACTGTAGATTGTCGTACCCTTAAGCAAGTAATAGAAGCTAGAGTTGAGGAATTGTTGCGCATTATTAGTGGGGAGTTAAAAGCTAGTGAACATTATGAAAAAATTTCAGGCGCAGTAATTGTTGGTGGTGGACTAGCCTTAATTAAAGGAATTGAAGATTTTAGCAGGGACATATTACAGAAACCTGTTAGAGTTGGGACACCTGAATATATTGGAGCAGCAAGTCCTTTATATGCAGCTGCCGTTGGAGCAGTTAAAGATGCTTCAGACTCAATGAAAGATAAAAGTTTTATCACTAAGAAGGAAAAGGAAACTGAAAAAGTTCAAAGAGAATGGACTAGAGAAAAAGACAAAAATGAAGAAGAAAAGAATAATAATGGATTCATATCAAAAATAAAAGAGTTTTTCACAGATTTTTTCTAATAAGGAGGTAAGTATTGTGCTAGATTTTGATGTTGATGTTCAACAATTTGCCAATATAAAAGTTATTGGATGCGGCGGCGGTGGAAACAATGCTGTAAATAGAATGATAAGAGAAGGCCTAAAGAATGTTGAATTTATATCTGTAAATACAGATAAGCAAGCGTTAATGCTTTCACAAGCATCGCAAAAAATACAAATAGGTGATAAACTTACTAAAGGACTTGGCGCTGGTGCTAACCCTGAAATCGGGAATAAAGCAGCAGAGGAAAGTAAAGAAGAAATATCCCAGGCTATAAAAGGGGCAGATATGGTATTTATCACTGCTGGTATGGGAGGCGGAACAGGTACTGGAGCAGCACCTGTGATTGCAGAAATAGCTAAATCTATGGGTATTTTAACTGTAGGAGTAGTAACAAAACCTTTCCCTTTTGAAGGAAGAAAGAGAATGCTCCATGCAGAAATGGGAATTAAAAATTTAAAAGAAAGAGTAGATACTCTAGTTACAATTCCAAATGAAAGACTACTTTCAATAGTAGATAAAAAGACTACCTTAATGGAATCCTTTAAATATGCAGATGATGTTTTAAGACAAGGTGTACAAGGTATATCTGACTTAATTACAATACCTGGTCTTGTAAACCTTGACTTTGCAGACGTTAGAACCATTATGATAGATAAAGGTCTTGCACATATGGGTGTAGGTAGAGGTACAGGAGATAATAGAGCTCAAGAAGCAGCTAAGCAAGCTATATCCAGTCCACTTCTAGAAACATCCATAGTAGGAGCTACTGGTGTACTTTTAAATATAACAGGGGGACCAGATTTAGGACTCTTAGAAATAAATGAAGCTGCAGAAATAGTTCAAGATGCAGCAGACCCTGATGCAAATATTATATTTGGTGCAGTGATAGATGAAAATATAAAAGACGAACTAAGAATTACTGTAATTGCTACAGGATTCGAATCAGAAAAGGCTCAATGTAAACAACATGAACCTGTTCAACCTGTTGCAAAGATTCCTCAAAAACCACAGCCAACTGTTAGTTTTACTAGCAATAGGGATGAGGCAGCAGCTACAGTAGAATATCAAAGTTATGATGAAACTAATCTTGAAATACCTGCATTTCTAAGAAGACAGAGAAAATAATACTTTTCACAAAAAATCCATGTACAACCTAATGTGTTGTGCATGGATTTTTTGTTATCTGACTAAAGTCTAACTTTACAAATCTAAATATGATGGCATATTATAGCAAATAAAAATAATAATTTTTATTAAAAAATGACAAAATTTTGAAATAAATAGGTATATAATAAAAGTAATGAAATGGAAAATAATACGAGGTGGAGGTGAACATATTACTTGGTTATATATCTAGATGTTCTACTTTTTGAAAATTTAGTAGTCAACCTGTTTCTTTTATATATAACGGCTAGGACACTTAGAGTAAAAGTGGAATTAAGGTATATTCTTTTAGCAGCAACTATTGGAAGTATATATGTCATAACTTTAGTTTATCCACAATTAAAAAGTTTTTCATCTGTTTCATTCAAGATTATTGTGGCAGCAATTTTAGTATTGATTAGTTTTAGAAAAAGAAAAATTATGTTTAATATAAAAGCATTAGCTATATTTATTTTATATTCTATGATGCTCGCAGGAGCATGTATGTTTGTACAATATAGTGAAAATTATGATATTAACAATTCTGTTATTATAAATTTTTCCTATAAAAAGCTTATGCTTTCAGTGATGATAATATATATGATAATTGATAGAGTAGTAGTCTATATTAAAGAGAGAAAAGATTTAAGTAATCTTGTATACAGCATTGATATTGTATTAAAAAAGTCTCAAAAAAGCATTAAGGCATTTCTCGATACAGGTAATGAATTAAGAGAACCAGCAACTAACTTACCTGTAGTGATAGTAGAAAAGTCTGTTTTTGAAGATGTGGATTTAAAGTCATATGACAAATTTTATATTCCATATAGAGTTGTAAGTGGGAAGGGTGGAAACCTCCAAGGATTTAAACCTGAATATATAAAAATACACCAGGGAGATGAGACTACAACTAGAGAAGTTATTGTTGCCTTTTGTGAAGAAAGATTAAGTGATTTTAATGACTATGAAGCTCTTTTATCTAGGGGAGTTATGTGAGCAACAATGTGTTGATTGGAGGGGGATTATGATAAAATTAAAAGTATTGTTGAATAGAATATTTTCAAAGTTCAAATTATTTATCAGGAGTGTTTACTATATTGGAGGGAGTGATGTTCTTCCACCACCACTGAGCAAAAAGGAAGAGGATGATTTAGTTGCTAAGCTTGTTACAGGAGCTGAAGGTGTAAGATCTACATTGATAGAAAGAAATCTTAGGCTCGTAGTTTATATAGCTAGAAAGTTTGAAAATACAGGTGTAAATGTAGAAGATTTAGTTTCAGTAGGTACAATTGGCTTAATCAAAGCTGTCAATACTTTTGATCCAGAGAAAAAAATAAAATTGGCTACATATGCATCCAGATGTATAGAGAATGAAATACTTATGTATTTGAGAAGAAATAGTAAGGTAAAGGCAGAAATTTCATTTTATGAACCATTAAATATTGATTGGGATGGAAATGAATTATTATTATCTGATATTTTGGGTACAGAAAATGACGTAGTATATAATTTAATAGAAGATGAAGTAGACAAGCAGCTTTTGATGGTAGCTATGAAAAAGTTAAGCGATAGAGAAAAGGAAATAGTTAATTTAAGATTTGGGTTAAATGGAAAAGGAGAAAAAACGCAAAAGGAAGTTGCTGATATGCTTGGTATATCTCAATCCTATATTTCAAGATTGGAAAAAAGAATAATTAAAAGATTAAAGAAGGAAATAAATAAAATGTTATAAGGTTGTCTTTAGTATAAAAATCTGCTTCTTAGGAAATAATTTAAATGCTATATATTCTGAAGGGGCTGATGGCTTTATGATAATTAATAAAGTTGAAATTTGTGGTGTAAATACAGCAAAGTTACCGATTTTGAAAGAAAAAGAAATGAGACATTTATTAATGATAATGAGAGATGGAGATGATGATGAATCCAGAGAAAAATTTATTAAAGGTAACTTAAGGCTTGTATTGAGTGTTATTCAGAGATTCAACAATAGGGGAGAAAATGTCGACGATTTATTTCAAGTTGGATGTATAGGACTAATCAAGGCAATTGATAATTTCGACTTGAATCAAAATGTTAAATTTTCTACCTACGCTGTTCCTATGATTATAGGTGAAATAAGGAGATACTTAAGAGATAACAATTCAATTAGAGTAAGTAGATCCTTAAGAGATATCGCCTATAGAGCGCTGCAAGTTAGAGATAAACTGATAGGAGAAAATAACAAGGAACCTACTATATCACAAATCGCAAAAGAGTTAAAAGTACCACGGGAAGAAGTTGTGTTTGCCCTAGATGCTATTCAGGATCCTGTTTCATTATTTGAACCAATCTATCATGATGGTGGAGATGCAATTTATGTTATGGATCAAATAAGTGATAGTAAAAATATGGATGATAGTTGGCTTGAAAATATAGCCATAAAGGAAGCTATGAAAAAGCTAAATGATAGGGAAAAACTTATTCTTAACTTAAGATTTTTTGATGGTAGGACTCAAATGGAAGTAGCAGATGAAATAGGAATATCTCAGGCTCAAGTTTCAAGACTTGAAAAAACAGCTTTAAGACATATGAGGAAGTATGTTTAGACTAGTTTATTATTGTACTTATAGGTGGTTTTAGATTAAAAACTGAGAATATATATTGGTATTAAATACTGATATATATTTTCAGTTTTTATTTTATAGGAATTAATAAATAATATTTATCATATTATTTATTAAGACTATATAGTTGGCGGTATGCTAACTATATAGTATAGAATTTATACGGGGGGAAATAAAATGGATGATGAAAAGGCTTTATATTCTATAGGAAATTTAAAATCTATGGAGATTATAGATATAAATACTGGAACAAAATTAGGTTTCATTAAAGATTTAAAGATAGATTGTGATGAATATAAAATTATATCTATTATTCTACCATCACAAAAAATGTCCTGGTTTGGTAAAAGTGAAGATATAGAACTTCCATGGGAAAATGTTAAAAAGGTAGGGGTCGATGTATTGTTGGTAGATGGTGGGGAATTAATGTTAAAGGAATAGCAATTTGTAGTAGAATTTTATATGAAAAAGTGTATAATATTTATATACATGGTTTAAATTAGGCATCTGAAACATACTAGCATACTAACTAGTTATTTTTTGAAGATGACTTAAGTGAAAATCATATTAAAAGTTAGAAGGACGTGAAGAGAAGTGAAGTGCCCTTATTGCTCCTATGAAGAAAGTAAGGTGGTAGATTCAAGGTCTACAGAGGACGATATGTCTATTAGAAGAAGAAGAGAGTGTTTAAAATGCAATAAAAGGTATACTACATATGAAAAAGTTGAAAATGTACCTATATTAGTAATAAAAAAGAATATGAATAGAGAATATTTCGATAGAACAAAAATAATAAACGGATTAATAAAAGCATGCCAAAAAAGACCTGTTTCCAGACAGCAAATTGAAAATGTAGCAGATGAAATAGAAAAGAAAATTAATAATCAAATGCTTACAGAAGTTGACTCTGAGTATATTGGAGAATTAATAATGGAAAATCTTAGGGACTTAGATGAAGTATCTTATGTCAGATTTGCATCGGTATATAGGCAGTTTAAGGATATAAATACCTTTATGGAAGAAATTAAAAATTTATTGGGAAATAAATAAATGGAATGCATACATTGCATTCCGTTTATTTATTTTTCTCTGTAATAGCCTTACAAGTTAATTCACACCGGTATTTATGTAAAGCTAAGCTTATAAATAAAAAGTGTAGTAATTAGCGAAAGATAATTATAAAACTTGTTAAATCTAAGTTAATTGAGTTAAAAATTATAAATTTATGATAGGTTGAGAAATAAAAAGTGTTAAAATATAATTAAGAGAATGTCTTGCGGAGGGAGAAGAATGGAAAGAGTTTTAATTGAAGGTTACGAGTTTATTAAAGTGAATTTAGGCGGAGCTGAGGCAGTGTTTTCTACTGCGAAAAATGGATTGGATTTTAATAAGGGCACAGAAGAAGGAAACCGAAACATTGAAAATATAAAAAAGTGGTTTGGCGTAAAGAAAGTAGGCTTTTTAAATCAAATACATAGTGATTATGTTTTTGATTATGATGGAAAGTTAGAAGAAGGAGATTCATTAATTATAAATAAAAGAGATACAGCTATTGGGGTCTTTACTGCTGATTGTGTGCCTATTTTACTTTTTGATAAATGTAATAATGCCATAGCAGCAATTCATAGTGGTTGGAAGGGAACATTCGCTTGTATTCTATCAAAAACAATTGATAATATGGAAAAAAAATATGGAACAAAAGGTGAGGATTTAGTAGCTTGTATTGGCCCTCATATGCATCAATGTTGTTATGAAGTAGGAGAAGAGCTTGTAGATAAATTTAAAAACTCAGATATATACGCTAAATTAAATATATTTAATGGAAGAAACCTAAGTATGACTAAATGTATAATTCATCAATTAGAGGTTAAGGGAATAAAAAAAGAGAATATTCATGAATTGAATATTTGTACATCTTGTAATAGTGAATATGAATTATATTCTTATAGGAAAGATAAAAATGCTGGAAGAATGTTTTCATTTGTTTTATTAAAATAGATTTTAATAAGAAATATAGAGAGGTAAAGTTATGGCAGAAGAAAAAATTTTAGTAGTTGATGATGAAGAACATATACGTGAACTAATCAAATTTAATTTAGATAAGAATGGATATAAAACGATTTGTGCAGATAATGGATTAGATGCGCTAAGAATGGCTAAGGACGAAAATCCACAATTAATTCTTCTTGATGTTATGTTGCCGGCTATGGATGGATATGATGTTTGTAAGGAAATTAGAAGAGATAACTCTATTTCCTCAACACCTATAATTATGATAACTGCAAAGGGTGAGGAGTTTGATAAAGTACTAGGTTTAGAATTGGGGGCAGATGACTATATTACTAAGCCTTTCTCAATCAGGGAACTAATTGCTAGGGTAAAGGCTATATTGAGGAGAACTACCATAAAGCCTATAGATAATTCTTATAACTTTGGAACTATAAGTATTGATTTTGAGAAGCACGAAGTTACCAAAGAAGGTATGAAAATAGAACTTACTCTAAAAGAGTTTGAATTAATTCAAATTTTGATAAAAAATAAGGGAAGAGTAATGACAAGGGACTTTTTGCTTGATAAAATATGGGGATATGAATATATTGGAGAAACAAGAACTGTAGATGTGCACATAAGGCATCTTAGACAAAAAATAGAAGATGATGATAAAAACCCTAAATATATAGAGACTATTAGGGGCATTGGATACAGATTTAGCTCGGGAGAATAATTGGTGATTAAAATGAAGAAAAAATTAATGTTTTCAATGTTGAGCACACTTCTTTTTAGTTTAACTATAATGACTATTTTATTTATAATAATAGAAAATCAAGAATACCTAGAAAATATGAAAAGAACTTTAAAGGTAAATAATGAGCTTATAATAAATATATTGAAAAATGAAAAGCTTGAGGATAGAAAAACTTTTTTTAAGAAGAATTTTAATAATGAAATGATAAGGGAAACCTATATTGATAAAGGCGGTATCGTTCTAAGTGATTCTATTGTAGACCCTAAAACTATGGATAACCACAATTCGAGAAAAGAAGTTATAGATGCAAGAGAACATGGAGAGGGCTTTAGTATAAGATACAGCATTACTACTCGGGACAGTACCTTATATTTTGCTACAGTCTTTGAAGATGGATTTGTGGTTAGGAGTGCTATTACAATGCAGACTATTAAAGGCATTGAGAGTAATTATCTTAAATATTATATGCTTATAATGTTTTTTTCAGTATTAATGTCTGTAATTTTTGCTTTAAAGATGTCCCAATCTATTGTTAAACCTATTAAGGATCTTGAATTTACAACGGATAGAATTGCGGATGGTGAATTCAATAGAAGAGTTAAGATAGTATCTGATGATGAGATAGGGCACTTAAGTATAACATTTAATAATATGGCAGGTATACTCCAAAATACTTTAAAAGATTCATTGGATAAGCAAAATAAATTAGAAGCTATATTAAAGAGTATGGATAGTGGAGTAATTGCAGTAGATATAGGGCATAGAGTTATAATGATAAATCCTTATGCGAAAAAGATTTTTGGTATAAATAAAGATATTATAGGTCAAAATCTAATGAATAATATAAGAGATTTTGAACTAGATGACATTTTCGATAATACAAAAGAAGAATTTAGGGAAATGAAAATATTATGGCCTAAAGAAAGAGTTTTAAGAATAAGAACGGCAGATATTATAAATGATGGTGAGAAGATTGGTACGGTTGCAGTTGTACAGGATGTAACAGAGGTTAAAAAACTTGAAAATATGAGATCACAGTTTGTAGCAAATGTTTCTCATGAATTAAAAACTCCTCTAACCTCTATAAAAGGATTTGCAGAAACATTGAAATATGTAGATGATCCTGTAAACAAGGAAAAGTTTCTAAATATCATAGACGACGAGGCAAATAGGTTAACGAGGCTTATTAATGATATTTTAACACTTTCACATATAGAAAGTAGTATTGAAGGAAAAAAAGAGGAGTTTAAAGTTAATCATATTGTAAAAGATGTTTATAATTTAATGAAAAATACTGCAGAAAAGAAAAATATTGAAATGATAATTCAAGAAGAAAATATTCCTAGTTTAAAAGGAGATAGTGATAGGTTTAAACAAATGTTTATTAACCTAGTGGATAATGCAATAAAGTATTCAGACAATAATGGTAAGATAATTATAGAAACGAGATTTGACAATGAAGATTGCATTATATCCGTAGAAGATAACGGGGTAGGTATACCTAAGGAACATTTGCAAAGACTTTTTGAAAGATTCTATAGAGTAGACAAAGCCAGGTCACGATCACAAGGAGGAACAGGATTAGGATTAGCCATAGTAAAACATATAGTTGTTGGTTTTAATGGTACTATTCATGTTGAAAGTGAAGTGGGAAAAGGAAGTAAATTTACGGTTAAGATACCTATGGAAAAGGATAAGTTGGTTAACATATAAAGATGGGAGTATTAGAGAAGGTAGTCATTGAATAAACAATATTCTAGTTATGTTAAATCTATGTTAAGTAAAATAGTTGTAATAATTAAATGAAAATTAGGAAAAATATCTTTAGATGTTTACATCTAGGGGTATTTTTTATTTATATAGAAAATTAATATGGTAGAAAAATAAAAGAGAAATGTTAACTTAAGTTAACATCGTTATAATAGGGGGTTAACTTTAAGGGAATATTATATTAAATATAAGATAACTGTTAACACTAAAACTTTGAGGAGGGTTTACTTAATGAAAAGAAAGAGTTTAAGAGCTATGATGGTTGCACTGGCAATAACAGTTGTAGCAGGAGGATTTGTAGGATGTGGAGCAAACAAAGAAGCAGGAAACACTAGTCAAGGAAATAAAGAAATAACAGGTTCAATAACACTTGCAGGTTCAACTGCACTTCAACCATTAGCAGAGCAGGCAGGAAAGAAATTTACTGAAAAAAATTCTAAGGCAACAATCAATGTTCAAGGTGGCGGAAGTGGTACAGGATTAAAATTAGCTTTAGATGGAACTGCTGATATAGGTAATTCAGATGTGTTAGCTGAAACAAAGTTAGACAAAGATAAAGCAAAAGAATTAGTTGATCATAAAGTATGTGCAATAGGATTTGCAGTAGTAGTTAATAAGGATGTTAAAGTTGATAACTTAACAAAAGATCAAATACAAAAGATATTCACAGGAGAATTTACTAACTGGAAACAGGTTGGTGGAGATGATACACCAATAAACGTAATAAATAGAACAAAGTCTTCAGGTACTAGAGCAACATTTAAGGATACTGTAATGGGTGCAAAAGATGAAAAAGAAGGGTTAGGAACTACACAAGATTCAAATGGCGCTGTTGAAAAATCTATAGTGTCTACAAAAGGATCAATAAGCTACTTAGCTTTATCTGCATTAACTAGTGATGAAGCTAAACAAAATGTAAAAATGTTAAAAATAGAAGGAGTAGATCCTACTAAAGATAATATAACTACAGGAAAATATCCTTTCTGGTCATATGAACATATGTACACTAAGGGTGAAGCAAAAGACTTAGCTAAGACATTTATTGATTACATGATGAGTTCTGAAAATGCACCACTTGTTGAAAAACTAGGATATATTCCAGCAAGTGATATGAAAACTAAATAGAAAAATTTATGCTGGCTGCTAAGCAGCCAGCTGTTTAAATGCTAAAAGCATTACATAATTAGTAGTTTAACCCATTAGTTATCAGTCGTAATACTTTATCGGCAGTTATTCTGATAGAAATTGGTGTTGCGACTGATAACTAATGGATTTAAAATAAATAATTTATATTTTAGTAAATACATGGTGTAAACTATTAAGAGATTACTAGGAATTCTAGTCAATAAAAAAAATAATATTGAGGTAGATAATATGGGAAAAAGAACAGCATGGCAGAAATTAAAAAGTGAATATATAGGTAGGGGTTTTGCTATATTTTGTGGTTTACTAATTGTGATTTTAACCCTAAGTATTATAGGTTTTGTAGCATTCAAAGGATTAAATACCTTTATAAAACATGGATATTCATTAAGGGAATTTCTATTCACGTCACAATGGAATCCTGACAGTGATAAACCTAAACTTGGAGCACTAATATTTATTGCAGGTTCTACTTTGGTTTCTATAGGTGCTGTTATAATAAGTGCACCTATAAGTATTGCTTTAGCAATTTTTATGAATTATATTTCACCAAGAATAGGAGAAAAGGTTCTACAGCCTACACTAGAATTGTTTGTTGGAATACCATCCGTTGTATATGGTTGGATTGGTTTTAGTGTGCTTTTACCTTTTATCAAAAAAGGCTTTGGAGGTATAGGTTTTAGTTTAATTGCAGGAATTTTAGTGTTAAGTATTATGATTTTACCTACAATAGCCAGTATAGCATCTGATTCAGTTAAAACTGTACCACAAAGTTACTTAGAAGCTTCATATGGATTAGGAGCAACAAGATGGCAAACTATAAGTAAAGTTATAGTTCCAGCAGCAAAAAATGGTATATTGACAGGTATAGTATTGGGACTTGCAAGAGCATTCGGAGAAGCATTGGCAGTTCAGATGGTTATTGGTAATTCTATAAAGTTTGCTGAAAATCTATTGAGTCCTACAGCTACTCTAACAAGTATTCTTACTATGGACATGGGAAATACAGTATCAGGAACAGCTTGGAATGACGCTCTATGGTCTCTAGCATTCTTGTTGTTAGTCATATCCTTTGTATTCATCCTAGCTATTAGGCTCATTGGAAAAAGAGGTGAGATTAAATAATGAACTCTAAATTAAAAGATAAGATTTGGACTGGAATTTTATATGGCGTATCAGGACTTGTAGTAATTCTTCTTGTTGCTTTGATAGGATATATACTAATTAAGGGTGGAGATTGTTTGAGACCTTCTTTCTTGTTTGGAAATCCAAAAGCAGGAGAAGCAGGAGGCGGAATTGGACCTCAACTTTTCAATTCTTTCTATATGCTAGTTGTTTCACTCTTAATATCAGTACCTTTTGGTATAGGTGCTGGTATATATTTAGCGGAATATGCTAGAGAGGGAACTATTTTAAACATCATAAGATTGAGTATTGAAACTATGGCTTCATTGCCTTCTATAGTAGTTGGATTATTCGGACTTCTAGTATTTGTTAACATGACCCATTGGGGATTTACATTGCTTTCTGGTGCACTGGCTATATCAGTGTTAAATCTACCTGCACTTACAAGAGTAAGTGAAAATGCTATCAGATCAGCAGCTAAACCTGTTAAGGAAGCAAGTTTAGGTCTTGGTGCAACTCAATGGCAAACTATAAGAAAGGTCATACTTCCTTCGGCAATACCACAGATTTTAACAGGAATAATACTTGCAGCAGGAAGAATATTCGGGGAGGCAGCAGCGCTGCTTTATACAGCGGGAATGAGTGCACCTATATTGCATTTTGATAATATTAGTTTGATAGATAAATCATCTCCTTTTAGTTTAATGAGACCTGCTGAAACGTTGTCCGTTTATATATGGAAGTTAAATTCAGAAGGAATGGTGCCAGATGCATCTCTGATAGCTAACAGGGCTTCAGCTGTGCTTGTAATAATGGTATTATTATTTAACCTATCAGCTAGAATATTAGGAAGAAAAATACACGAATCTTATACAGGTAAAAAATAAGGGGGAAATTAAATGGGCATAATACAGACTAAGGACCTTGACTTATATTATGGAAGTACTCAGGCCTTGAAAAAAATAAATTTAGATGTAGAAAAAAATGCTGTTACAGCTTTGATAGGGCCGTCTGGATGTGGTAAGTCTACATTTTTAAGAACTTTAAATAGAATGAATGATTTAATTGAATCTGTTAGAATAGAAGGAGAAGTACTTTTTGAAGGTGTAAATATATATAAGGATTATGATGAAATAGAACTCAGAAAAAGAGTGGGCATGGTGTTCCAAAAGGCTAATCCATTTCCCATGTCTATATATGATAATATAGCCTATGGTCCTAGAGTACATGGAATAAAGGATAAAGCTAAGTTAGATGAGTTGGTAGAAAACAGCTTAAAGGGTGCAGTTCTTTGGGATGAGGTAAAAGACAGACTTGATAAAAGTGCATTGGGGATGTCCGGAGGTCAGCAGCAGAGACTATGTATAGCTAGAACACTTGCTGTAGAACCGGAAGTATTGCTTATGGATGAACCGACCTCTGCATTAGATCCTATATCAACATTAAAAATAGAAGAACTTATGGATGAACTTAAGAAGAAATATACAATAATTATAGTTACTCATAATATGCAGCAGGCAGGGAGAATATCTGATTATACAGCATTTTTCTTAAATGGAGAAATAGTAGAGAGTGGAAAGACAGAAGGTATCTTCTATAAGCCGCAGGATAAGAGAACGGAAGATTATATAACAGGAAGATTTGGATAAAGAAATATATATCCTCATAAAGTGTTTTGAAAGTAATCAAAGATATGAGATAATAGGAAAAATAGCAATTATTAAAATGGGGTGAAAATTATGACAAGAACTGGATTTGACTATGCTTTAGAAGAACTTAATAATGATTTATTAAGAATGGGAAGCATAGTAGAGAAACAAATTCATCAGTGCATAGAAGCATTGGTTAAACAGGATGAAAAATTAGCAGGGCAAATAATAGAAAATGATGATTTGGTAGATAACCTTCAAAGAGAAATAGAAAATAAATGTATAAAATTAATAGCAAAAGAACAGCCATTGGCTATAGATTTAAGGACTATAATTTCTACTACTAAGCTAGTTACAGACCTTGAGAGAATAGCTGATTATGCAGTTGATATAGCAAAAATAACTATAAGACTTAAGAATGAAAAATATATTAAAGAATTAATCGATATTCCTAAGATGGGTGAGATAGTAAAAACGATGATAAGAAAAGCATTGGATGCCCATTTGGCTGGAGATGTAGAGGGTGCTTATGAAGCCTGTAAGATGGATGATGAAATAGATGCTCTATATAGAAGCATATTTAAAGAGATGGTTGCATTAATGGAAAAAGGACAAAATAATTTTAACCAAATAACTCAGCTTTTATTTGTTTCTAAACATCTAGAAAGAGTAGGAGATCATATTACTAATGTATGCGAATGGACCATATATTTAGTAACAGGTGAGCAAAAAGATCTAAATGATTAAAGTTTTTAAATCGGTATAAACAAATACCGATTTTTTATTTCTTTTGTATTGGAATTTTTACTTAAAATTGGTGTGTTCTATTTAAATTATATTAAAAAAATAGATATATTTAATTATATTGAA
>Ga0183101_1000043_pt23 | contig 19210 bp, 19 predicted proteins | sample Biomet3_FD_127790 | JGI IMG/M metagenome (GOLD analysis project Ga0183101, IMG submission 127790) | Microbial communities from bioreactor (seeded with sewage sludge) at LBNL, California, USA - Biofuel metagenome 3 | ecosystem: Engineered > Bioreactor > Anaerobic > Unclassified ...
AGGCGAATGCCTCCCCGCGCTTTTATTCTGTATTCTTTATCCGGCTGCCTTGCGGAGAGAGGCTCAGAGCTTCTTCCACTTTGCGCCGCCGGGCACGTCGGTGATCTCAATGCCGCGGGCCTTCAGCTCGTCGCGGATCCGGTCGGCCTCCGGGAAATTCTTCGCCTTCTTGGCGGCGGCACGCTCCGCCACCAGCGCGTCGATCTCCGGGTCGCCCTCGCCCTGAATCGTGAAGCCGCCCTGCGCCGTGGACGCGGCGGGGGCCGCGTCGGCTTTCCGCCTGGCGGCGGCGTGCTCCAGCAGCCCCAGGCCCAGCACGCTGTCGAACTCGTCCAGCAGGGAGAGCTTGGTGGCGTCGTTGGTCTGCGCCTTGAGCACGTCGTAGAGCACCGTCAGCGCCTGCGCCGTAGCGAGGTCGTTATCCAGCGCGTCTGTAAACTCCTTGCGGAGCGCAGCCTGGGCATTCCCGTCCAGCGGGCTTTGATCGTTCGGGTCCAGGGCCGCCACGCGGGCGATCAGCTTTTCGTAGGCCGCCTTGGCGTTGTCCAGATTTTCATAGCTGAACATCAGCATCTTGCGGTAATGGGACTGGAGGCAAAAGAGACGGTACACCAGCGGATCGTAGCCCTTTTTCTCCAGCAGGGAGACGGTGAGAAACTCGCCCTTGGATTTGCTCATCTTGCCATCCGCCGTGTTCAGATGCAGGACGTGGAACCAGAAATTGCACCAGTGGTGGCCAAGATAGCTCTCGGACTGGGCGATTTCGTTGGTGTGATGGGGGAAGGCATTGTCGATGCCGCCGCAGTGGATGTCCAGATCCTCCCCCAGATATTTCATGGAGATGCCGGAGCACTCGATGTGCCAGCCCGGATAGCCCACGCCCCAGGGAGAGTCCCACTTGAGGGCCTGATCTTCGAATTTGGACTTGGTGAACCAGAGGACAAAGTCGTTCTTGTTGCGCTTGTTGGTGTCCTCCTCCACGCCCTCGCGGACGCCGACGGCCAGGTCCTCCTCGTTCTGCTCGTTGAAAATATAATACTTTTTCAGCTTTGAGGTATCAAAATACACGTTGCCGCCCGCCTGATAGGCGTAGCCGGTATCCAGCAGCTTCGTGATGATCTTGATATACTCGTCGATGCAGCCGGTGGCCGGCTGCACCACGTCCGGCCGCTTGATGTTCAGCTTGCGGCAATCGTCAAAAAACGCGTCCGTATAATACTGAGCGATCTCCAGGACCGTCTTGTGCTCCCGGTGCGCGCCCTTGAGCATCTTATCCTCGCCGGTGTCGGCGTCGGAGGTCAGATGCCCCACGTCCGTGATGTTCATGACCCGCTTGACCGGATAGCCCACATAGCGCAGATACTTTTCCAGCACGTCCTCCATGATGTAGGAACGCAGGTTGCCGATATGGGCAAAGTGGTACACCGTGGGGCCGCAGGTATACATTTTGACAATGTCGGGGTGATTGGGAACGAATTCCTCTTTGGTGTGGGTTGCGGAATTATAAAGCTGCATAAACTCACGCGGTCCTTTCCTTGTCTTGTTTTTTTACTCTCTGTTCCAATTCGTCCACGCGCTGAAACAGAGCCAGCAGTTCTTCCTGAACGGGGTCCTCCACGTTGATCTGATCCACATTGTCGGCGTAGCTGGCCACCGGCTTGCGGCCGTCCACGCGGACCACCTGCGCCGGAACGCCCACGGCCGTGCAGTTGGGCGGAATTTCCTGAAGCACCACCGCGTTGGCGGCGATGCGGGTGTTGTCCCCCACCCTGAACGGACCCAGCACCTTGGCGCCGGAGCCGATGAGCACGTTGTTGCCGATGGTGGGGTGGCGCTTGCCCTTGTCCTTGCCGGTGCCGCCCAGCGTGACGCACTGATAGAGCAGCACGTCGTCCCCGATCTCCGCCGTCTCTCCGATCACGATGCCCATGCCGTGGTCGATCACCAGCCGCTTCCCGATCACCGCGCCGGGGTGGATCTCAATTCCGGTATGCCGGCGGGCGTGCTGGGAGATCCAGCGCGCCACGAAAAAGCAGCGGCGGTTGTAAAACCAGTGAGCGATCCGGTGATAGAGAACGGCGTGGACGCCGGGATACAGCAAAAAGACCTCCAGCTTGCTGCGGGCGGCGGGGTCACGCCGCTGATAGGCCTCCAGCAGGTCCCCCAATTTTGACTTTGCCATAAAAAGAACTCCTTATCCCAAAGGGGCAGACAGACTCCGGCCCCTGAATTTGCTGCGGCGCTGCGAAAAAGCCAATGCTCCGGCGGCAACATCGCGGACAGACGGTCTTTGTCAGCATGGGAGTTCCTCCTTTCGGCAAAATAAAAAACGCCCCTGTACCCATCGGTACAAGAGGCGTCGAAACGCGGTCCCACTCTTGTTTTTCACTCATGCCGGCCCAACAGCCGGACAGCCCGATATCGGCGGCCACGCCGGAGGCCATTACGCCCCGCGCTCCCGGATGCACTTCACCGATCCCCGCCGCAGACGCGCTTCCAGCCGACGACGCGTCCTCTCTGTCCCTTGGGAAACCGGCTACTCTTTCCGATCTCTGCGCTTTACTTTGTAGTATATTATCAGGATTTGTCCGCCGTGTCAAGTGGCAATCGCCGCCGTCGCCTTTTCTCCTTTTTCGCGGAAAAGCCCGGCGAAGCGGGTTTCCCGCGAAAAAGGAGGCCGCGCACGCAAGCCTAAGCGAGCCTGCCCGCAGGCGGGATCGCGGGGCGCAAGGGCGGCGGCCGACGCCTCAGGCCGTCGCGATGACGTCCTTGTTCTTCACGAAATACTCCACGCCGGAATAAAGCGTGGTAATCACAATCAGCCCCACGCAAAAGCCGTCCAGGAAAGCAAAGCCCGGCAGCAGAAGCATCAGGACGATGCACACCATGGTGGAGGCGGTCTTGACCTTGCCGGACCAGCCGGCGGCGATAACCTTCCCCTTATCCGCGGCGATCATCCGCAGGCCGCTGACGGCAAATTCCCGGCAGACGACGATCAGCAGCGCCCACGCGGGCATCCGCCCCGTCTCCACGAACCACAGCATGGCCGCCGTCACCAGCATCTTATCCGCCAGCGGGTCCGCAAATTTTCCGAAATCCGTGACGAGATTCCGCGCCCGGGCGATCTTGCCGTCCAGCAGGTCCGTCAGACTGGCGACGATGAAAATGGCCAGCGCCGCGTAATTCGCCCCCGGAAAGTTCCAATAGAGCACCACCATGAAAGCAGGGATCAGGATAATGCGCATTAAGGTCAGTTTATTGGGCAGATTCATTGTGTCCTCTCCTTTGTCCTGTCACTCGACGGCTTCGCCGGTGAGTTCACCGTCCATCGTACCGGTCAGGCGGACGTTCACAAACGCGCCGGGGGCCGCGTCCGCCTCCGCGGTGAAATAGATGCCGCCGTCAATGCCGGGGGACTCCGCATAGCTGCGGCCCACGTACATCTGGGCCTGCGCGTCGAAGCCCTCGCACAAGACCTCCCGCACGCCGCCCAGGCAGGCGTCGTTATAGGCGTCTATGATGTCGGACTGGACGTCCTCCAGCAGCTCCTTGCGGCGCAGCGCTTCCTCCATGGGGACGTGGTCCATCTTCGCCGCCGGCGTCCCATCCTCCGGGGAGAAGGGGAACACACCCGCCCGCTCGATCCTCACTTCCCGCAGAAAATCGCACAGCTCCTCAAACGCCTCCGGGGTCTCATAGGGCAGCCCGGAGATAAGCGACGTGCGCAGCACCAGGCCCGGAATCCGCGCCCGCAGCTTTGCGAAAAGCGCCAGCAGCTCGGCCTTGGTGTCCCGACGGTTCATCATTTTCAAAACCGTGTCGTTGCAGTGCTGAATGGGGAGATCGATATACTTGCAGACCTTCGGCTCGGAGGCGATGGCGTCGATCAGTTCGTCGTCGATCTCGTCCGGATACAGGTAGTGGAGCCGAATCCAATGGAAATTAAGTTTACATAATTCATGCACCAGCTCCGCCAGATGACGCCGCCCGTCCAGGTCGGTGCCGTACCGGGTGATGTCCTGAGCGATGACGATGCACTCCTGCACTCCGGCGTCCGACAGCTCCCGGGCCTCGTCCAGCAGCTCCGGAAGCGGACGGGAGCGGTATTTCCCCCGCAGGGAGGGGATCACGCAGTAGGCGCAGTGGTTGTCGCACCCCTCCGCGATGCGGAGGTAGGCATACCACGGCGGCGTGGTGAGGATCCGGGGGCCGCCCTGTTCGGCTGTATGGATGCTGCCGAAACGGCAGGGGCGCCCCCCCGCCATGACGGCATCCACCGCCGCGGCAATGTCGCCGTAGCTGCCGGTGCCCAGGACGCCGTCCGCCTCCGGCAGCTCCCGGAGCACATCCTCCCGATAGCGCTGGGCCATGCAGCCCGTGACCAGGATCTTTTTCACCCGGCCGGCCCGCTTCAGCTCCGCCATGCGCAAAATGGTGTCGATTGCCTCCTCCGCCGCGCTTTGGAGAAAGCCGCAGGTGTTCACCACCACCACGTCGGCGCCGTCCGGGTTTGAAAGGACCGTATGGCCCGCCGCCTCCGCCGCCGCCATCATCTGCTCGCAGTTCACCTGATTCTTGGCGCAGCCAAGGGAGATAAACGCCACTTGATAACTCAACTTCATTCCTCCGTCTCATCCTCTTCCGGCGTGCCGTCCGCGTAGCGCGCCAGAGCGGGCTTCACATCGCCCCACGAAAATCCACGCCGCAGCAGAGCCGCGCAGGCACGCCGGCGTTCCCTTTCATCCGGGACACCGCCCCGGAACCGATCGGAGAGATAGCGGTCGATCAGCTCCTGGGCATCCGGCGCGGCATCCTGCGCCTCCTCCCACAGCGACCGGTCGATGCCGTGGCGGCGCAGCTCCTCCCGCACGCGGGCGGGGCCGTACCCCAGCTCCGCGCAGTGGCGCGCCAGCAGCGAGGCGTAGTCCGCGTCGTTCAGGGCTCCGATGGCCTCCAGCCATTCGGCGGCGTAGCGGGCGTCGTTGGCCGAAGCGCCCTTTTCCCGCAGCTTCTTCTCCAGATCCGCCCGGGACATGGCCCGCCGGCCGATCATGGCCGCGGCCTGCGCCCGGATGTCCGAGGTTCCGGCGCTGTCCTTCAGCGCCGAGAGCGTTTTTTCATCCAGCTCGTCCCCGGCCCGGAGACCGAAGGAAAGCAGCTCCTGCTCCGTGACCTTCAAAAGGGAGCCGTCCTCCAAAAAGACCAGAATCCGGCCTTTTTTATGCTTGGACGGCTCGATTTTGTCAATTTTCATCTTCGAAATCGTCAGCGGTCACATCCACCGCGCGGCCCGCCGCCTTGGCGGCGACCTTGGACTGGCCCGTCAGCAGCTTGTCGAAATTGGCGCGGATCTCGGCCTCCAGCTTGGCGGCCTCCTCCGGGTGCTCTTTTAAATACTGCTTGGCGGCGTCGCGGCCCTGGCCGATGCGGGTCTCGCCCATGGAGAACCAGGAACCGGACTTCTGCACCAGATCCAGCTTTACGCCCAGATCCACCAGCTCGCCGTCCCGGGAGATACCCTCGCCGTACATAATGTCGAATTCCGCCTCCCGGAACGGAGGGGCCACCTTGTTCTTGACCACTTTTGCCCGGGTGCGGTTGCCGATCATCTCAGAGCCGTTTTTCAGCGTCTCGATGCGGCGGACGTCGATCCGCACGCTGGAGTAGAACTTCAGCGCCCGGCCGCCGGTCGTGACCTCGGGATTGCCGTACATGACGCCGACTTTTTCGCGGAGCTGATTGATGAAGATCACAATGGTATTGGACTTGCCGATGGCGCCGGTAAGTTTGCGCAGCGCCTGGCTCATCAGCCGGGCCTGAAGCCCCACATAGCTGTCGCCCATCTCGCCCTCGATCTCGGCCCTGGGCACCAGTGCGGCCACGGAATCCACCACGATCACGTCAATGGCGCCGGAGCGGACCAGCGCCTCCGTGATCTCCAGCGCCTGCTCGCCGGTATCCGGCTGGGAGATCAGCATTTCGTCGATATTCACGCCCAGCGCGTGGGCATAGGTGGGGTCCAGCGCGTGCTCGGCATCCACAAAGGCCACCTCGCCGCCGCGCTTCTGCGCCTCCGCCACCACGTGCAGCGCCAGCGTCGTCTTGCCGGAGGACTCCGGCCCGTAGATCTCGACAATGCGGCCCCGGGGCAGTCCGCCGATCCCCAGCGCCAGATCCAGCGCCAGAGAACCGGTCGGGATGGATTCCACATTCAGGTTCGCCCTGTCGCCGAGCCGCATGATGGAACCCTTGCCGTAGGCCTTCTCGATCTGTTCCATGGCGGTGCTGATCGCCTGCTTCTTGTCGGAAGCCGGCTCCACCGCCTTGAGCGCTTTCGCCGCAGCCTTTTTGTCTGCCATACCTGTATCCTCCTGTTTCTCTCTGTTTGCCGCCGGCAACCTGCGCCGGGCGGATAATTGTTTCTTTTGTCTCTCTTGGAAAACGCCCTCGGCGCGGACGCGCCGGGAATACCTGCACGGGGCCGGGCGAGAATGCCTGCCGCCTACACCTCCGCGCAGAGGGTTCCGAACACCACGCGGGGAATCTCGTGCAGGTCTTTTACGGTCTGGATATCGCCGAAGCCCTGCCCGCGCATAATACGCAGCACGCTGTCCGCCTGACCCGCGCCCACCTCAAAATACAGCCGTCCGCCGGGTGTCAGCAGCTCTTTCCATTTCTCCGCGATGGACCGGTAGAAATCCAGTCCGTCCTCTCCCCCGTCCAGCGCCAGGCGGGGCTCATATTCCCGCACAGAGGCGTCCAGTCCGGCGATGTCGCCGGTGGGGATATAGGGCGGATTGGACACGATGCAGCGAAACTCACCCAGATTGGACGACGGCTTTTCCAGCGCGTCCGTCCGCAGGACCGTCATGCGGGCCGAAAGACCGTTCCGGCGGATATTCTGCCGGCAGACGCGAATCGCCGCGTCGCTGATCTCCCCCTGGACCACGCGGGCCTCCGGCACATGGGCCGCCAGCGCAAGCCCTATGCAGCCGCTCCCGGCGCACAGGTCCAGCACCCGGCACTCCCCCTGGGAAGAGCACCACGCAATGGCCTGGTCGGCCAGCACTTCGGTATCCGGGCGGGGAATCAGCACGTCGTCTGAAATGTCCAGCGGCAGCCCGTAAAACTCCCATTCGCCGATCAGATAGGCCACCGGTTCGCCCCGCAGGTGCCGCTCCACCAACTCCCGGGCATGGGCCTCCGTCTCCGGCGACATATACAGCGCGCCGTCCCGGAACAGCTCCTCCCGCGTCTTGCCAGAGGCAAAGCAGATCAGCTCCCGGGCCTCCAGCGTGGGATCGCCGGCGCCGCCCCTGCGCAGCTGCTGGCGGATATCCAAATACAGGTTGTTATATGTGATGGCCATGATTACGCTCCTAAATCCTTTTCCCCCTATTTACACGGTCGAATGGGGAATTCCGCCAAGCAAGGCCTTCCCGCAGGCGGGATCGCGGGCCAATAGCCCGTGCCCGCGTATCTTTCTCGTCTCTTTCGCGGAAAAGCCCGGCAAAGCGGATTTTTCGCAGCAAAGAAAGCCGGGCGAAGGGCCAGGCACGCCCGCGCCCTCACGCTCACCAGGCGTCTTTTCCCTTCTCCTGGGGAAGCACCAGCTCCAGCGACCGAATCGCGCACTCGATCATGGAATCGTCCGGTTCAAAAGTGGTAAAATTTTGCAGCCACATGCCGGGGGCCGTCAGGAAATGGGCAAGACCGCTGTCGCTGCGGCCCACCCAGCGGTTGAACTCATAGGTAATGCCCACCACCAGCGGCAGCAGCAGCAGGTGGACCGCCGTGCGCAGCCAGACATTCGTGATGGGCCAGATGCCGAACACCACCGAGGAAATCAGAATGGACACGAAGATGACCACGAAGAGGAAGCTGGTGCCGCAGCGGGGATGGTGCCGGGGCTGAATCCGGACGTTTTCCACCGTCAGCGGAAGCCCGGCCTCGTAACAGAAGATGGTCTTATGCTCCGCGCCGTGATAGCAGAACACCCGCCGGATGTCCTTCATACGGGAGCAGAGGATCAAATAGAGCATAAAAATGACGATCTTCAGAATGCCCTCGATCAGATTGCGGCCCCAGAGGGGGAAGCCGGGAAAAAAGTGCAGCAGGCCGCCGGTCAAAAACGTGGGCAGCACCAGAAACAGCAGCACGGAAAGGCCGATTCCCAGAAAGACGGAGAAGCCCACCAGCGCGCCTTCCAGCTTTTTGCTGGCGAAGTGTTTTTCTATCCACTGGTCGAATTTGGACGGCTGGGCCGCCGGATCGTCTGGATAGAAATCCGCCGAGTACATCAGGGCCTGCACGCCCTTCACCATGGAGTCCAGAAAATTTACCACGCCGCGGATCAGCGGCCAGCCCAATATCGGGTAGCGGTCCTTGATGAGCTTCAGCTCCTCGGTCTTTTCCACCAGTTCGCCGTCCTGATTTCGGACGACAATGGCCTGTTTTTCCGGGCCGCGCATCAAAATGCCCTCGATCAGGGCCTGTCCGCCGATGCTGGTGCGGAAACAGCTCTTGTTCTTTTCTGTCATGGACGTTCCTTTCCTGTGTTTCGCTCTGCGCCGCGTCCGCTCTGTCCGGAGAGGCGCCGCCGGATTTTTTATCTGCCGGAAGCCGGTGCGCTGCGCCCGCTCCGGACGCCTTCTTCACGGAAGGCGGGAGAAATCATTCCTCGTGGATGGGAAGGCGGATCGTCACCACGCAGCCGCCGCCCTCGGCGTTGCCGATATCAAACGTGCCGTTGTGCAGCTTGACGATCTCATCGCACACGGCCAGGCCGATGCCGCTGCCCCGGGCCTTGGAGGAGCCCTTGTAAAACTTCTGCTTGACGTAGGGCAGCTCCGCCTCCGGGATGCCGGGGCCGTAATCCCGGACGGAGACGACCTCCATATCGTCCTCCCGCCCGACGGCGGCCACGATGCGCTTGCCCGTGCCGCCGTGCTTGGCCGCGTTGTCCAGCACATTGCAGAACACCTGCTTGAGCCGCTCCGGATCGCCCGGAATCGGGTCCAGTATCTCCTCGCCCGCGTCGTAGTCCAGCTCGATTCCCTCCTGCCGGAACAGCTCCCGGTAGGTGAAGATGGCGTCTTCAAACTCAGCCTGCAAATCCACCTGCTCCACCCGGAGAGTAAAGCGGCCGTCCTCCATCTTGGAGAACTCCAGCAGCTCCTCCACCATGGTGGTGAGACGGCGGGACTCCTTTAAAATAATGCGGATGCCGCGGCGCATCTGCTTGGGATCGCCCGACGTGTCCGCCAGGATCGTCTCGCCCCAGCCGTTGATGGCTGTGAGCGGCGTGCGCAGCTCATGGGAGACGGAGGAGATGAACTCGCTTTTCATCTTCTCGCTCTGGCTGATCTTCAGGGACATATCGTTGATGTTGTCCACCAGCTCGCCCAGCTCGTCGGTGTATTTATTCTCGATGCGGATGCCGTAGCTGCCGGCGGAAATCCGCTTGGCGGCGTCCGAAACCACGGCCACCGGCTCCACCACATTGTTGATAAAGAGCACGTTGGAAATGACCACCAGCGCCATACAGATGGCGGCCACCAAAAACACCACCAGCACGGAGAGCAGGATCTGTTTGTTCACCGCCCGCAGCGAAGTGACAAAGCGCATGACGCCCACCACCTTACCGTTAAACGACAGCGGATAGGAGACGGACAGGATGTTCTCCCCCGTCTGGGGGTCCTTGCCCTGAAACGTGGAGAGCGTGCCGTTGGAAATGGCATGGTCGATATCGTCCGTTCCGGGAGACGTGCCCGCCGTCAGGTTGGAGGCGGATACCTGGATGCGCCCGCTGCCGTTGATGAATTGCAGCTCAATGCGGTCCTTATCCTCAAACTTATCCGTATAGCTGGCGGCATTCTGATAGTACTCCGAATAGCTGGTCATGACATAGCTGTTGAAATACTCCGCGGCGGCCTGGGCTTTCTGCTCCAGCCCCGTCTGCATTCCCCGGTAGTAATAGCTGGCGATGCCCGCCGAAAACAGGGTCACGATCAGGATCATCATGGTGAACACCGGCGCCACGCTGTTGACGATCCAACGCTGGCGAAGGCCGCGGATATGGCGCGCCCGCTTCTTTTTTTTCTTCTTTTTTACTTCTTCCATTCCGCGCTCCTCCTTTCTCCCGGTCAGTTTCGGTCCCGCCGGCCGGCGGGAGCCCTTTCATCGAATCAACCGGCCGAAAATGAATTCCGTCCGGTTCAGGGTTTTGCCTTCGGCAAAACGCCTGGCCGCGCCTGTCGGCGCGGAGACAATGTCCCGGAAACGCCCAGCCCTCTCAAAAGCCCCACTTATATCCGTAGCCCCAGACCGTGGTGATATACGTGGGGTTCTGGACATTGTCCTCAATCTTCAGCCGCAGACGACGAATGTTCACGTCCACGATCTTCAGCTCGCCGAAATAGTCCCGGCCCCAGACCATGTCCAAAATTTCCTCCCGGGAGAGCGCCTTGCCCGGGTTTTCCATAAAGACCTTCATGATGGAATACTCCACCTGCGTCAGCTTGATGCGCTCGCCGTTCTTCTCCAGCGTCCGGTTGCGGGTGTTCAGCAGGAACGGGTCCTGCCGGATCTCTCCGCTCGGCGCGGCGTCGTCTCCGCCCGCGCGGCGGAACAGCGCGTCCACCCGGGCGGTCAGTTCCGCCGGGGAAAACGGCTTTGTCACGTAGTCGTCCGCGCCGGTCATCAGTCCCGTGACCTTATCCATCTCCTGAGAGCGGGCGGTCAGCATGATGATGCCGATGCGGGTATTGGTAGCCCGGATGCGGCGGCAGACCTCAAACCCGTCGATGCCGGGCAGCATGATATCCAGCAGCGCCACCCGCACGTCCGGATTCTCCTTCAGGCGCTCCATCGCCGCCTCGCCGGTCTCGGCCTCGATCACATCGTAGCCGGCGCGGCGCAGGTTGATGACAATAAAGCTGCGGATACTGGACTCGTCCTCCAGGACCAAAACCTTTTTCATAGCGATGACCGCTCCTTTCCGCCGCGCCGCCCGCCAAGAGGCGGCACGCGCCGCAATCGCAAATCGTCCGGGACAGGGGCGCTCAGTTGTCGCCCGCCGTCCACTCCGTCGTAATCAGGTTGAAACTGGAACGCAGCTGATCCTCCGTAATGCCGTGCTCCCACGTCTGATCCCGCGCCAGCAGCTCGCCGGCAAAAATCGTCTCCGACTGGCGGCTGAGGATAAAGCGGTTTCCGCTCACTGCCTTGGACTCCCGGTTGTTCCCCGTGATCGCGTAGATCCGCAGAAAGTCCTCCGGCTTCGTGCCGGGCGTGCTGCGCAGGGAGAATGTCACCGCCATCTCGTTCATGCCGGACTGGCTCCGCGTGACCATGATCTTCCCCTGCCAGGCATCCGGCAGCACCAGATACCATCCGTCGTCGATATCGTGATACGTGGTCTCCGCCACCTGATGAGCGCCGCTGGCGTCGTAAGCCAGCCAGTTGATCTGATAGCAGTTGTCCCCGCGGGTGGGAAGCGTGGAGGGCGCGGGAACCTCTGTGATCCCGTCTCCGTTGATATCCATGGGGTACAGCGACATATCCCGGAACACCGCCGTGGAGACGCCCGTCACGTCCGAGAGCACCACATTCGTAAGGTCGTTGTGCTGGCGGAGCGTGAGAATATCCGTGATCGCCTCCCCGGTCTCGCTGACGCCCACCGCGTACAGCGCCGGGACACTGCCCGCCAGCGTGCCGGTGCGCACCCGCGTCAGCTCCGCCATGGTCATGGACAGCCGGGCCGTAGAGCTCAGCGCCAGCGTGCCGTCCCGCTGCCAGGTGTAATAATCCGCCACGCTGCTGCCCTCTCCGTCGGTATGGAGGACGGTGATCTCCTGCAGCTCGTTCTTGTCCAGATCCGTAACGGCATATTTTACGTAAGCGGTGCGCATAAGCTCCTTGGGCTCGCTTCCCCGCAGACTGTAAACCGACAGGGCCTGCAGGTCGGTCCCGACCTTCCAGCCCACGATCAGCTCCTGCTTGCCGTCCTTGTTCAGGTCGCTGTAAGAGATGCTGTAAATCGCCGTGCCGCTTCCCTCGATCACCGCAGACTGCCTGTAAGTCTGTCCGTCGGCGGTGAAAATATAGATCTTAAGAGGCTTGTCGTCCGTGCTCTTGCGGAAAAAGGCCAGGGCCTCCTCCTGTCCGTCCCCATCCAGATCCACCAGCTGCACCGGCTGGATATTGGACCCGGAGACCGGCGCCGCATATTCCGCGCCGTCGCCCAGGATCTTGTTGATGCTGTCCTCCAACTCCGTGTACTGCTCCGGCAGGCGGGGCAGGCTGTACAGCTCATCCGGCGAGGTGGCGAACTTGAACGAGCATCCGCACAGCGACAGGCACATCAGCGCGGTCAGCAGAGCCGCGGTGCCTCTTTTCATCGCTTGGTTCACCGTTCGTCTCCTCCTTTCTCCATACGGGGCTTAGCGCTTTGAGCGCATATTATAACTTGTATATCATACCACGCTTTTCCCCGCTTGGGTAGACTTCTTTGAAGTTTTTTCTTCTACCGGAGGTCCGGACGGGGCCGCCCGCGCGGAGCGCAAACCCGCCCGCGTTTGAAGCGTGCAAGTCGCACTTGAATTTCCGCGGCGGATATGGTAAGATAACGTCCTGTGAATGCCGGTGTGATGGAATGGTAGACGTAGCGGATTCAAAATCCGCCGGTGGCAACACCGTGTGGGTTCGAGTCCCACCACCGGCACCAGAAAGCCGGCGAATTTCAATGGGAAATTCGCTGGCTTTTCTTTTTGCACACCGACGCGGCGTCATTCCGCCGGCGCAGCTTCTGGATTCACGCGGCGAACGCGCAGGCTGAAATGAAGGGAGAAAAGAGAAATGAAAATCAGGACAAAAAGGATTCTCCTGGCGGTTTTGCTGGCCGCAGGAATTTTCTGGGATGCGCTGTGTCTGGCCGGAATGATACCGGCAGCGCAATTCAGCGCTTCTTTGGCCCTGATCTGCGGATTTTCCCCCGCGATTTCCCTGATTCCCATACTTTTTCCGATCCTGGGCAGAGCAGATGAAAAATCCACCTACTGCAAACAGCTTCTGCCGCGGGAAAAGGCTCTTTCCGCGGCAACGCTTTCCCTGGGCTGCGTCTGGGTGGCAACCGTCGCCGCCTGCATGGCTCGCCTGTGATGATTCTGCGTCATGCGTCGTGCGGAATGGTCAACTTCTGACTTGCGAAATTTTTTGAATGATCCCTCCCGCATGCTTAACCGTCCGGGTTTGCCAAAAGCCGGCGAATTTTCTGCTGAAATTCGCCGGCTTTTCTTTTGCGCACAGGTGTGATACAATTTCTTTCACACAGGCCCGTTGCCAACGGGACAGACAAATAAATCAAGATTTGACGAGGAATTCAACATGAACTACGACGACGTTATTTCCCGCTGCGCCGACAGGTGGGACAGCTTCTACCTGTATGATGAAACCGGAATTCTCAAAAGCATCAAGTTCTTAAAGTCAAATTTTCCGCAGATCAGCTTTTTATACTCGGTAAAGTGCAATCCCAACCCGCATGTGCTCCGCTGTATTTTCAAGCAGGGCTTCGGCGCCGACGCGGCAAGCGCGGGCGAGGTCCGGCTGGCGAATGAATCCGGCCTGTCCGCGGCGCAAATCTACTATTCCGCGCCCGGAAAAAGCCGGAGGGATATTGAAAGCAGCATCGACAAAGCGATCCTCGTAGCCGACAGCATCGACGAAATCGGACGGATTCAGGCCGCTGCGGAGCAGGCCGGAAAGGTCGTACAAATCGGAATCCGCATCAATCCCAATTTCACTTTCGCGGGCGACGGCGGAAAACCGTCGAAATTTGGGATCGACGAGGACCGGGCGCTTGCGTTTGTGCGGGAGAACTCCTTTAAAAACGTCAGGGTCACGGGAATCCACGTCCACGTAAAAAGTCAGGAGCTGGACGCGGACGTTCTCGCGGCATATTACGAGCGGATGTTCCGGCTGGCCGGGAAATTCGCGCACGCGTGCGGAGGCCTTGAATACGTCAATATGGGATCGGGCATGGGGGTCCCCTACGCCCCGGCGGATTCGGCCCTGGATATTCCCGCGCTGGGTCTGGCGATGCAAAGGGGGCTTGATGAATTCCGGCTTTCCTGCCCTGCAACAAAAGTCATCCTCGAAGTCGGCCGGTACGCAGTCTGCAAGAGCGGGTATTATGTGACGAAAGTGCTGGACCGCAAGGTTTCCTTTGGAAAAACGTATCTGATTTTGAAGAATACGATGAACGGCTTCATCCGTCCGTCGATGGCCAGGCTGATCGAACGCTGCTCAGCCGGCGAAGGAGCTGTGGGTGCGGAGCCCCTGTTCACTTCCAAAGACGCGTTTGAGTTCTCCGCGCTGAAAGGCGGTCCCGCCTCGGAAACCGTTACTCTGGTGGGAAATCTGTGTACGGCGACCGATGTGATCGCCGAGGATATCAGGATGCCGCATCTTGAATGCGGGGATCTGATTGTCATTACGAATGCCGGAAGCTATGCGGCCGTCCTGTCGCCGGTTCAGTTTTCCGCGCAGGAAAAGCCCGCGGAGCTGTTTTTGACTCAAGGCGGAGAAATCGTCTGACCCTCCGGATTCGTCTTTTCCCGGGAATTTATATGGGTGTTCTCTCCGGCGGCTTACCCGTTTGAATCCGCCGCACCGGACGGGCGCCGTCTCAGTCGAGCCGGCGCCGCGGCGGAGAAAACTTTGATTTTGCAGCCGGAGCGGGCTGGGAGGAAACTTTTATGGAACTTGCGGAGCAGCTGCGGGCCTATCGGCCCTTTAACGAGCAGGAGGAGCGGGACCGGGATCTGATTTTGCAGTTTCTGGAAAAAGAGCCGAACGTCTTTTTCCGGGAGAACCGGGCGGCCCACATGACCGCCTCCGGCTGGGTGGTCAACGCCGCGCGCACCCGCGTGCTGATGGCCTATCACAATCTCTACCAGTCCTGGTCGTGGCTGGGCGGCCATGCGGACGGGGACCGGGACCTGCTGGGCACAGCGCTCCGGGAGGTTCGGGAGGAAAGCGGACTGAAGGCCGTCCGCTGCGCCGCCGGCGGCATCTTCTCCGTGGAGGTGCTGTGCGTGGACGGACATATCAAGCACGGCTCCTACGTCTCCTCCCACCTGCACCTGAACGTCACCTATCTTCTGGAGGCCGACGAGACGGAGGCGCTGGCGGTCAAGGCGGACGAAAACAGCGCCGTGGCGTGGTTTACGCCGGAGGAGGCGGTGCGCGTCTCCACCGAGCCCTGGTATCAGGAACACATCTACCGCAAGCTGAACGCAAAGCTGGCGGCGCTGGGCGGAGCCTGACGGCGAGGGGGCGTTTCTCCGGCGCCGCGGAGACCGAAAAAATTTCAAAACCGCTTCTGCCCCGTCGGAGATACTCTCCCGGCGGGGCTTTTTTTCTGTCCGCGCAGATTTTGTTTGACACTTTCCCCCGGTTTGTGCTTATATGATTCCATCGCGGTATTATAGCTGTCGTTTCCTTACAATAAGGTTTTGGAGGAACGGATATGGAGAATTATTACACCATCGGCGAGACTGCGGACCTGCTGGGCGTGACCACCCAGACGCTCCGATACTACGACCGGATCGGCCTCCTCTCACCCGAGCACGTGGATACGGAAAACGGATACCGGTACTATACCTATCAGCAGTTCCACCTGATCGACCGCATCCGCTATCTTCAGGGCTTCGGTCTTTCGCTGGACGACATCCGTGCCATCATCAAAAGCGGCAAGGTGGACCAGCTTCTTCAGTATCTGCACAGGCAGCATGAGGAGATCGACCGCCAGATTGCCGAGCTCCGGGGGCGTCAGAACAGCATCGACTGGTACATCGACTATTTTTCCTACATGGGGCGCCAAAGCGCCGTGGACAACCTCTACAAGGTCCACCAGGGCGCCCGCTACATCATCAAGTGCCCCTGCCATTATCAGGAGCCCCTGCCCAATATGGAGATCCGGCTGGCCGGCGTGAAGAGCAGACCGGAATACCGGAGCCAGCGGTTTTTGCGCCAGTACGGGTACCGGCTGGACATCGACAGCCTCTTCCAGCGGGAGTTCTATCCCCGGGAGTACTTCATCTATCTCAGCGGAAAGCCTGACCTGGACCCCGCGCTGTACGACGTGCTGCCGGAGGGCGAATACCTGTGCCTGCGCACGCAGCTTCTGCACGTGGACTGGAATCCCGAGCTGCTGACCGCCTATTTTGCCAACAAGAACAAGCCCGAGCTGGCGCTGGCGCTGGAATTTGAGGACAATCTGACCGACTGGTCGGATGCCTGGTACGAGCTGCAGATCCTGCTGTGATCTTCTCCCTTGCGCAGATGTGAAATTTTTGTTAAAAATTTGGGCGATTCCCACAGTTGACCTTATTCCTGGAATAAGCCTTAGTGTGAAAACAATCCAAAGAGAGGCGCGCGCTTTCTGGAAATAAGGAGGACTTCATGCAGCTTCACCTTGACACGCAGCTTTTATATGAGGGCACACAGCCCTGCGGCGAGATCCGCAATCCGGAGGTTCCGGCGATCTATCCGTCCACCGCGTACATTCTCGACGACATGGAGGACTACGATTTTGCCAACCGGGGCGGCCGCTACTATTATAACCGCTCCGCCAACCCCAACCGGGACGAGCTGGGGCAGGCCATCTCCTCTTTGGAGCACGGCGGCGGCACTCTGATCTGCTCCTCCGGCATGGCGGCGATCACCACCGTTTTGCTGGGGCTTTTGCACCAGGGCGACCACGTTCTGATGAGTCAGGCCATTTACGGCGAGACCATCGAGCTGGCCGGCGACCTGCTGCGGGGCTTCGGCATCGAGGTTTCCTACGCCGACTTTACAGACGCCGCAAACGTGGAACGCGGTCTGCGGCCCAACACCAAACTGGTTTACACCGAGATCATCGCCAACCCCCTGACGCTGGTGGTGGATCTGGATGCCGTCAGCGCCGCGGCGAAGCGGGCCGGCGTCCTCACCGTGGTGGACAGCACGTTTACCACGCCCTTTGTCTACCGCCCGCTGGAACACGGCGCGGACATTGTGATCCACAGCCTGACCAAATACTTCGGCGGCCACAGCGACATCACCGGCGGCTCCGTGACGGCCTCCCGGGAGCTGATCGCAAAGCTCCTGCCCCGCTATCTGCTGCTGGGCTGCTGCCTGGACCCCAACACCTCCTGGCTGACCCTGCGCAGCATCAAGACCATGGGAATGCGGGTCCGCCGGCAGAATGAAAACGCCGCCGCCCTGGCAAAGGCGCTGAGCGAGGACTCCCGCGTGCGGGCGGTCTATCACCCCAGTCTTGAAACGCACCCCCAGCACGCGCTGGCCGCCCGCGTCTTTGAGACGGGCTACGGCGCCATGATGAGCTTCCGGGTGGAGGACTCCCACGAAAAAGTCAGCGATTTCATGCACCGCCTCAAGCTGGTGAAATATCTGGGCACGCTGGGCGGAATCCGCACCACCTACACCCACCCGGCCACAGCGTTCCGCAATGAATTCTCCCGCCAGGAGCTGGAGGAGATGGGCATGTACGAGGGCCTGATCCGCATCTCCACCGGCGCGGAGGACATCCGCGATCTGATCGCGGACTTCTCCCAGGCGCTCAAAGCCTTCGACTGAGCCGACCCCGGATACCCCAATTCATTTTTTCAGGAGGGATACCATGGACGTTTTTTCCAACATCCTCACGGCTGTCGCGGATTTTATGTGGGGAACTCCCATGACTGTCGCGCTGGTGGGCACCGGCCTCTTCCTCACGGTCATGTTCAAATTCCGCTATATCACCAAGATCGGCTTCCACTTTAAAAACACCTACGGAAAGATGTTCAAAAAGGGCGAGGGCGAGGGTTCCGTCTCCGGCTTCGCCGCGGCCTGCACCGCCATGGCCAACACCATCGGCGTGGGCAACATCGGCGGCGTGGCGACGGCCATCACCATGGGCGGCCCCGGCGCCATCTTCTGGATGTGGTTCTCCGGCCTGCTGGGAATGTCCACCAAGGCCTGCGAAATCATTCTGGGCCAGCGCTACCGCGTCAAATATGAAAAATCCATGGACGAATACCTGTGCGACCGCTCCTTCGTCATGAAAAACGCCTTCGGCTGGAAGAAAGGCGCTCTGGTCCTGTCAGTGTTCGTGTGCCTGCTGGGCCCGTGGACCAACGCGGTGCAGACCCAGTCCGTGACGGCCTCCATGCAGGAGGCGTTCGGCATCAGTCCCATGATCACGGCGATCATCATTGCCGTCACCTGCCTTGCCACCATCGCCGGCGGACTGAAATCCATCTCCACCGCCATGGAAAAGGTGGTGCCCTTCATGGCGATCATCTACATTCTGGCGGGTCTGGGCATCCTCATTATGAATATCACGCAGGTCCCGGCGGCATTCGCCCTGATCTTCAAGAGCGCCTTCACGCCCATGGCCGGCGCCGGCGGCTTTGCGGGCGCCACGGTGCGCGACGCCATGCGCTACGGCATTGCAAGAGGCCTCTACTCCAACGACGCGGGTACCGGCTACGGCATCGTGGCTCACGCCTCCGCACAGACCGATCACCCGGTCCGCCAGTCCTCCTGGGGCTGGGGCGAGGTGTTTCTGGACACCATCGTGGTCTGCTCTGTCACGGCCATGTCCATCATCCTGACCAACAGCTACGTCACCCATGCCGACGTCACCAGCGCCCAGCTGACTACCGTGGCGTTCGGCGAGGCCTACGGCGCGGCGGGCCGCGTGTTCGTGGCGTGCGCCATTGCCGTATTCGCCTGGACCACTATCATCGGCATGTATTACAGCTGCTCCAAGTCCGTGAACTACGCGCTGGGCGACACTACGCTGAACAAGCGCCTGACGCCCGTGTACATGATCTACTTTCTGCTGCCGGCCGTCGCGTTCTACAATGTGGACGCCGCGGCGCTCTGGGCCGCCACCGACATTCTCAGCGGCTGCTACGTGATCGTGACCCTGATCTTCATCTACGGCAAGCACCGCGAGATTTTCCGCCTGTACAACGACTTCTGGGACCGCTTCCTGCCCGCGCTGGCGCGGGGCGAAACGCCCGCCAAGGTCTCCTATGAGACGGTGGAAAAGGAGTCGGCGCGATAAGCGCGGGCGCCTCCCCGCTTTCCCATACCGCTTTCCCATACCGCTTTCCTTTCCCCGCTTTCCCTTCCCGCGCGCTCCCGTCCGGCTTTTGCC
>Ga0183101_1001665_pt1 | contig 19208 bp, 21 predicted proteins | sample Biomet3_FD_127790 | JGI IMG/M metagenome (GOLD analysis project Ga0183101, IMG submission 127790) | Microbial communities from bioreactor (seeded with sewage sludge) at LBNL, California, USA - Biofuel metagenome 3 | ecosystem: Engineered > Bioreactor > Anaerobic > Unclassified ...
ATTTGACTTTTAAAAAAGTCTTCTATAACATTGGCACTTTCCATTTTATTAGACAAATCTATTAGCACATATCTCACCAACCTTTACACTTAATCTTTTGTTGACTATTCTCGTTGACTGTTTATCCATTATTGACTACGGTCAACGCTATATTCTTATTATACATACTCGTTGACTATATGTAAAGAGTTTTTACATATATTTTAGGTATTTTAAATTGACTGCGTGATATGTTTTTAAATGTCATCAACAACCATATAATATATAAATCCAATACAAAAAAGGTATTTCTATATCTTTAGAAATTTATTATTTTAACTTTTATTACAGGTAATCAGATTAAAAATTTAAAAGGAGGGTTTATTATGTCAGGTGACAAGTTACTTGAACTTGCATTACTTTACGGAGAAAAGAACTTCGATATGAGCTTATCTTTTATGAGCGGATTAAAGAAGAATTCTTCCAGTAACAGTAATGTAGAAGAAAGAGATTTTTCAAATGCAAAACTTGAAGAAACTCTAAGACACAAGGTTCACCCTAAACAAGTTGTTTTATGTAATGACGCTGAGTTATATTTCTGTGAAATAGAATACAGCTACACAACTAATAGAAACAATGACAGAGTGAATAAAAAAGTATTTGTATTTAATGAATGTGATCTATCTAAAGTAGATTTACAAAAGGATTTATTGGAGAAATGGGTTGTTGATTTTAATAAGAAAAATCCACTCCGTCAATTATCTAATATCAAGCTAATTGATAATAGTTTCTTTAATATTGATGAATTTTTAGAACTTAATCTAAACCGCAACAAAGTAGTATTCTGCTGTGGTATGAATTGGGGTTCTTATCTCAACCTGTCTTTCACAAAGATAGACTATAAGTACAGTACACCAAAGAACAATATAAAAGAAAGCTCTAAAATATTAATTTATGTTGGTAGCATTAATCCTCAAAGGGATATGAAACCAGAGTTAATGAATTGGGTTAATAAATCCAATAATGAAAATACTAAAAAATCACTTTTAAACGTTAAAATTCTTAAAAGTGATAACTTAGGCTATATAAAGTTATAATTTAAATGACTTTATATGTGAATGGTGCATACATGACGTTCCTCACGTAGAGGTTTGCAGGGAGCTTGGCTCTCAATGAAAGGAAAATCCTTTCGTTAGTAAGATGAATGGTTAGCCACTTGAAATTTTGCGAAACAATTGGGCTAAAGCAATAAAATGACACGCCTAAGTGCGAAGGCACTTGATTAGTTTAAAGTAAAAACGGGCTATTTAAAATGAGGTGGTACACAAAGACTTGGTATACACCAAAGAGGTAGGTAGAACACAGAGAAATATGCTTAGTATAAGGATGTTATTATCTTTATTTAGAGATTAATCTACTAAATAAAGAGTAAGTATTAAGAGGTTTGTATCAAATATATGTTTTTAAATGTTAAATTCTTAAAGACATATTATAAACCTTGATTTACTTATTTACCCTCACTTAGAGTAGGTTGGCTGATATTTACAGGTTAAGCCTTAAAATAACACACCTAAATAATTAGTTATTTATTAAGTATATTTTAATGTTAGGTACTAATCTGGCTAAACAAGCAAGTTTTTAAATTTCTCTAATTTAAGTAATGTTATTCTCCTTATCCAAATTCAAAGGCAATTTGAATGAATGGATAAGGTGATTGTGTATGAAACCAATGTTTAATGAAGAGAGATTATTTTTAGAAAATGCTTTAGGAGTAAAACTACCCGAATTCTGTTGGAAGGAGGGAAAGTCAATACTTTTAAATCACGATTCTGAAAAATCTATTCTTGATTATACAGTAGTAAATGGTAAGTTACAGATTAAAAAGAACTTACTAAAAGCTATAGTTGGAAACCAAGTAGTTGTTGAGTTCACTAAAAACAAAAAGAAATTAGTTGAAACTTGGAGAAACAATTCTTGGGAAGAAGAAATTGAACAGGAAGATGACCGTATAGAGGCTCTATACAGAGAATCTTATGAAATGACTAAGGCATATATCTTAGCACACCCTGGATATGAACTTGAAGTAAGTATATCAGGAGGTAAAGATAGTGACTTAATGTTTAGAGTTGTTATGGATGTATTAAGGGATTTAGGTATAGATGATTATGTTATTAATTATTTTAATACCACTAACGAAGTAGGTCACACTTACAGACACGTTAAATTCTGTTACAATCCAGATAAACTTAGGATCGTAAACCCAGAAAAAGGTCAATATAAATGGTTAGCAGAAGACAAGAATTGGTACATACCGTCTGTTATGTCTCGTACATGCTGTGATAAGTACAAAGAAGGTCAACTTGATACCATTCTTGACAAAGATAAAAAGTATATCATCTTCCTTGGTGCAAGAAGACAAGAAAGCAACAAGAGATGTGATTACTCATGGGACTTAAATGAAGCCTTACTTGCAAAAGCTGAAAGAGAGGCTGAGGAATATAGAAAGGAACATGGAAAAGAGCCTGAAAATACATTTAAATTAAATGTTCCGTTAGAATGGAGAAGGTTCTTACCTATAGTGGAATGGACTGACGCTGATGTATGGCTTTATATATTGAAGCATAAGATGAAATTTAACTATATGTATCGTTTAGGATACAATAGAGTAGGTTGCTTGATATGCCCTTACATGGACGACTATGTTGATTTACTTAATAGACACTACTTCCCTACTCTTGCTAAAAGATGGGACTATGCTGTAGAGATGAACTATCATACTTACAACGTAGAAACAAGACTTAAATGGTCTTTAGAAGAGTGGCAATTAGGTAGATGGAAGACTGCTGTCAGTAAGGAATATGAAATTCTTAGGTTAGCTCCTACCCCTGACAGAATTAATGAGCTTGCTACAATAAAAGGTATTTCTATAAGAATGGCAAAGAAATTCTTTAATAGAACTTGCTCTTGCTGTGGCAAAAAGTTAAATCCTGATGAAATCAGTATGAACTTTAAGGTAAATGGTAGATTTGAGCATATGCGTGATGAATTAGAAACTAACAGAAAGATGTTCTGTAAGAAGCATATGTGCGAAAAAGAAGGTTGGTCTCCTAAACAATATAAGGAAAAAGTTATAAACTTTAGGGAACAAGGCTGTGAACTTTTTTAATGTTTACTACCTAACATTATAAATAGAGTATCTTCGGGTACTCTTTTTATTTTTCCAATAAAAAAACACTATAATAAATTATTTAGAAGAAATCAGGAGTTTGTCAGTGATGAACAAAATAAAACAGGTATATTAAATTTAATTTTGGGAGGTATTTGTTATGATTACAAATTTATTAAAAAAGCATTTTAGAAAGTTTATTGTGGAATTAGGTAATTCCTATATTCAGGAGGAAAATAGTGAATTCTTGAAGAGAGAAGAAAAAATAACCAAGCTAAATATTAATACAGGGAATGAGGTTCTTATATTTAGAGAAGTGCATGAACCATTAACGGTGTCGGATATAAGTTGCGGTACGCTTAATATACAGGAGGCACTTAAAAATATAGATTTTGAACTATTATATGACGCAATACATAATGGTCACATCTATAAAGGAAATAGTGTATACGACCATAAATTACTTAGAGGCTTTGATATTTCGTGTGAAAATGTTCATCAAGATATAAATATTCGCAATATAACTAACTCTGTTATATTGGTATCAAATTCACATAAAAACATAAACATTTCTAACTGTACCAACTGCATTATCGTTGTTGTAAATGTTCATGGCAAGGTAAATATAAGAAACTGTGTAAGTGATATATTTCTTACTGAGACTGGTCATTTTTCTTCACCAAAGTATTCAAATATGTTAGGATGTAAAAGAATTTCAATACATTCAAGGGGCGGAGATTATGACTTATATGATATAAGTGAAGTAAGAGCCTAAATTACAAAAGTATTAAAGCAGAGGAACTAAATCTCCCCTGCTTTTTTTATATCCTTTATTTTGCTTTATATCTATAAACGTTTTTATCCAAAACTCTTTCCATGATACTAACACAAAGCATTTTAAAGTCAGCCTTATATAGTTTCTTAGTTCTCATATTAATCCTTATTAAGCTGAACCCTAATATCCATACAAAATAGGCAAGTATGTACAACGGATATGCTATAGATAGTTTATTTATGAATGAACCCACCATCATAAATATAGGAAAATGTACAGCTATTAACAATATATCTGTGTTGTTTTGCATAGCCATGGTCTTTTCTGTTTCACCATGAGCCTTATCCAAGACCTTTCTACACCATACTTCATCAGGATTTTTCTTGTACTCTGCTTCAAAATACATCTCTAATCTATTATAAATGTCGTGAAAATTAGGCTCTTTCTTGCTGTCTTGAAGAAAAGACTTACCTGTAAGCTTCTCATATTCTTTTATATATACCTTTAGGAATTTATCTTCCTTTTGACTTACTTTCATTATGCGTCACCCTCTTTATAAGTAATATCTATTACTAAACTATTGTTTCTATTTTCGTCATGGAACATAAACATTATACCATATAATAATAAACTTAAATTATTAATTTAAAAACAAAGACGTTATTGATAACAATTCAATACCGCCTTCAAAATAAAACATTATTCAATTAATCGCCCTCTTTAATGTAAGTATTCTTTTACTGCAAGTTCCTTTAACAACATCAAAGTATTCTCCATATCCTTTATAAACAGAAACAACTTTTTTTGTTCCTCTTGCTTTGTTTCATACGTTAATTTTTTCCTTGTTTCTTTAATTTTGTTAACTATAAAACACCGTTTTTCTACATTACTCATTTACATCAACCCCTCTAAAATATAATAAAATTTGTACAACCTGTAATCTTATTATACTTTATTTAGGTGATACCGTCAATTTTAATTGACGATGTAAATATTTCCAAAATAAAAACTCCACTTGGACAAAACCTTGTGGAGTTCCTTTTATCTTACAAGCACAGAATTATAATAATACGCTTGATTATTTTCTAATTTTAGGTCAATTACTGCTTCATTCCCTATTTCTAATATGTTTGAAATAGGACATTTTACAAATTCACCTTTTTTATCGCTGTGGTGAACTGTACACATTAAAGGTTCATTGAGCTTATTGTGGTTTATACCATTTACACGTCTATTATAAAGCTTGTTTATTATAAGCATAAACATATAATAATCCTTTAAATTAGCGAATGTAACCTTACTTGTATCTTTCATAAGTCCAAAGTAATACCCTTTAATGAACTCTCCCAATAACTCTTTAGGAAGACTTAATACAAACATAGGTATAAATGTAGCTTCCTTCTCTCCACATATGCCCAAGGCAAATACCAAATCAGCATTTAGAGGAAACTTAAATCCTCCTGCTCTAATAACACCATATTGTCTATCAATATATCCATGGTATCTTATATAATAACCCAAAACATAGCAATCTTCTGGTGTCAGCATTAAGTTATTATCTTCTAATTCAACTGGTTTACTTAGCAAGTAGTGGTCATCTTTATTAATATCTTTTAATTGAAGCCATTCTTCCTTTTTTAGCTTTTTATTATACGCAAGAAATTCCTGGTCAAAGGAAGCCTCAAAAGGAGGTTGGTCAAATAATAACACTCTTGCAGATGGGGATACTCTTTTATCTATACTCTCTATTTCATAAGAGCCTGTGTTATTTTTAATTCTTGCACCTACCCTGGTGTGACAAATTCTTTTTAAACTATTCTTTTCTGCTATATACCCATACCCCGCTAATCCCATTATTATCACCTATCCTATCTATTATTTAAAAAGCAGTCCCGAAGGACTGCCTATCTTTAGTTGTTAGTTTTCTTCGTCCCATGCTTCGTCTTCGTCCCATGCTTCGTCTCACGCTTCGTTCCATGTTTCGTCTCACGCTTCGTTCCATGTTTCGTCTTCGTCCCATGCTTCGTCCCATGCTTCGTCTTATGCTTCGTCTTCTGTTTCTTCTTCTACGAAGTTCTTTCTGATCTCTGATTTAAGTTCATCCTCAGTTATTCCTAACTTCTTTAAGGCATATGCTAAAGCGTCATTATCTGGAATATGTTCATGGTTACAGATTGGACAGAATTTAGCAGGTAAGTTATATCTTACTTCATATTCATCAAGGATTTCTTCAAAGTCGTCAAATCCTTCATACCCTATGGCTTTCAAGTGTTCTTCTGCTCTTAATACGTCCTCTGCTTTACTCTCTTCTGAACCCCAAGTTCTATTCTTGGCTTTTTCTATAGCTTCTTTAAGTATTGCAATAGCAAGTTCCTTTTCATCATCTAAATCTAAGTGACTTTCGCAAATTGTATGGCCGTTTGTACACTCATACATTTCTGCGTCAGATAAGCCCATATCATATCCCGTTTCAATACTACCACACACATCACATACAAAACTTGAACTTGAAGAATTTGTTACTTGGTCTAATCGGTACTTCAAGATACCATCTCCTCTCAATTTCTTTATTCTTTAGTATTTATATATTTATTGAAAGTCCCTTTCAGTTTAATCGAAAAGGACGATTTCACATTTTCATTGAACAGCCAAAGATAGCTACGACTAATGTTAATGACTAAAATATTTTACATATTTGAGTTCATTTATTTAACATAATCAACAAATTCGCTACCTCTTGAACAAAATGCTTTAACCATAGAACAAACTAAGCTAAAAGACATTCCCGAATGGTCTTGGCTATATATTACTGCTTTTGCTTCATTAAGTGTTCCGTTGCTGTTTAGAACTTTAATTATGTCTAAAGAACAGCCTAATTCCATACCTTCATATAAGTCACGAAGCCTAATCGGAACAATTTCATCCCAGTACGCCCATTTATCTTCTTTCAGGATTTCTCTACCTTTTTCCATCCATACTTTTGTTAGCTCTGGAATTTTTTCTTGATGTTCCCTCTTTTGTCTTTTCCATTCTTCTGCCCGTTCTTGCTGTATTTTATCAAATTCAGCTTTAGTCTTACCAGTTATCTCTTTATACGCACTGTCCATTGTTACAGTATCAGAATATAAAGTAACTCCATTAAAGTCTCCGCTTGCTAAAATTCCTTTATCTTTATATGATAGCAACTCTTTTACAGCTTTCTCTATTGTGCTTCCTGCAAAGAAGTCAATCTTTTCATATTCTTTATTTGAGAACAAATCCATTTCTGGTTTATCACAAAGGACAATTTCTCTTCTTATTGGGCAACCGCCTAAACAACCAGACCTTTTTTTACAAGACGTACATGAATTTTTAAAGTGACCTCTAAAGTTCTCGAACTTTTCACTATTCCATGCCTCTTCTACGGTAAATTTCTTTAAATCTACTGCCCACTTTAAGTCTTGATTATCAAAAGAACATGGTAGCATTAACATATCGCTTGTTATATAACAAGACCATCTTCCCGCCTCACATGTATCAAAACTTGCCCTGTTAAGTCTTTTTGTAAAGTTCAATAAACCAGGTACATTGCAACTATCAAAGCCTATTTTATACCCAAACTTATTCCCATCTATTAATGAGTAAAATTCTTTTACTTTAGGGTCATCTACAGTAAGAACATTTTCTTTACTTCCAAGTCCCACAGGCTTATGAAGTAAGAATATAACTGCGTTTACTCCTCTTGGCAAGACCTTACCTTCATACTTTTTCTCTATTATTGATTGAAGCTCTTCCTCGCTATAACTTTCTTTTCTATCCTCAGTACCATACATTGTTTTCATCAGAGTTATCTCTTCTTGTAACTTCAATTCCTCTTTTAAGTAATCAATAGCTTCATCTATCGAATTTCGCCCAAGAACATAGTGTATATTGGTTTTCATTCCTGCACTAATATACATATCTAATGCTTTATATGTATAATCACCTCTGTAAAATGAAACTGCCACAGCTCCACAATACTTCTTGGTGATAGCCACCTCTTCATCAGTTAGGGCAAGTCCAGAAGTTGTATAGTTAGGAGTAATCTCATTTTCCTTACAACATCTTAGGATTTCTTCAAACTCTTCATGTTTGTTTACGTCTCCTCTTCCGCCAAGTGCCACCTGATATGTTTCACCTTTTACCTGTTCAATAATTTTTCTAAAATTCTCAACGCTCATGTTCTCAGCATTTACATTCAATCCATCTTGGTAGCACTCTACTCCTGATTTCATACAAAGCCCTGTTCTACCGTGAACACAATGTCCCATTATTCCTATATCTATAAGTTCAGGTAGACTTGACATAAATGGGTCTTCCCCTGTATCGTTACCGTTACTATCTATAACGCCAGTTCTTAAATAAAAGCCAGTATCCTCTTGATACATTGACATGAACCTGTTTTTCTTATCTACTCTTTTCTTCATTCGTAACCCTCCTCTAAAACATATTTTCTGGGTCAACTCTAACTTTTTCACTATATCAGTTTTATTATTTCGTTGACTGTACTATACAAATATATCATTTTCATTGACTGTAGTCAATAACTTTTATATAAATTTATATTTTTGCATAAAAAAGGAGCAGTATTACCCACTGCTCTCAGTTATTATCTATAAAATATTCTATTTTTCGTGATTTCTAAGCTCACTTTCCAAAAGCTTTTTATAAGTCACCAAATACTTCTCGTTGTCACCATAATATAAGCGGAATAATCCATCACAGAAGTCGAGCCAATCTTGATATGTCCCAAAATTGAATATATAGAAGCTCCTCGCCTCATTAAGCTCTGACACAAATCCTCTAACAAGGTAATCGTGATAAGCTTCAAGAATATGTCCTGTCTTATCTGAACAACAGCAACTTCCCTCCCTTTTAGTGATTAATTTTTCTATATTAGTCTCAAAGAAATCATAGTTTAAAAACAAAAACTGGATCTTATTTAAATTCTCCATATTATAAGGTGCAGGACTTAACTCTGACGCAACCACCCCTAATATTTGTTCTATCTGAAAGTTAATCATAACATTAAATGTATCCGCATTATGTAAGTCGTATCCACTATGTCTCAGCTTTTTAATAATCTCACCATAGTTTATTCTTGTTTCGTTTTCACTACTTGATATTATTGATGAAAATATATCAGTTAAAGCTTCTTTTACATTATCTTTATTATCCATAATCATTCACCCTTTCGATAAAAGAAATTCTTATAATAAGATAACACACATTGACTGTGGTTTACAATATTTATTTTATATTTATTTTGTCAATGACGCAAACATATTTACCTTCTCGGAACATCAGTAATCTTGTCCGTTCAACGACTATAGTGTAAATGATATTTGTATATTGTTTATTGTCAAATTGTGTATACATAGTTCCCATTTATGTTATAATATTCTCGATAACAATAAGGGAGGTTTGATTATGGCTTTATACCAAGATATTAGAAAAAACAAATTAATGGCTCTTACAAATGCTGTTTGTAATTTTTTAAAGAATGTAGATATAGATGATATTATTGACCAGTTATTTATTAAAAGTGATAATCCTCTAACATGGGAACTTATCAAGAAGTTTGAAGGGGTTGTACTTAATTGTAAATTGCACCCTGAAAGAGCAATAAAAGATGTTCGGAATTTCTTAATATCTAATACAGAATTCATAAAAAAGAATAATTTATATCGTGATTTCTTGGATTTTTACTATTTAGTATATATAAATTGTCATACAAAAGGTATAGATAATTTAATATTCCCTGCATATCTTTCAATAGTTCTTGAACAGGCTAATTATTTATCAGAAGAGGGAAAGATGTTAGTAGGTTTACATACTGATGGAACTTTAATAACACTCCCTGATACATACCCTAACTTAGAAAAAGCGGTAATAGAGTTTTATAGCAAGATAAAATCCCATAAGGCAAGTACAGACCAGTTAAATACTCTTCGCAAAAGCTACAAGAAATATGGTTTTGATGTAAAAAATCCCAATGATATTTCACTTATAAGTAATAATGAACAGGCGGTTAGTAACGAGTTTCATAGTCTTATGTCTATAGTGGATGAAGATTATGTTGATATGCTTCCTATACCTCACTACGAGCCTTATCCTGTCCATATAACACCTATAAGACAGTGGTTTGGTACTGATAAATATATAGAACATTTGAGAGAAAGAAAATATATCCTGCCAAGTAAAGGTGTTACTTGTGTATTTAAAAACGCAGGTAATATTCAAGAAATTACCTTTAGAGAAAAATGTTTGGAAGATAAAATTATCATGCTTTATAAAGTCAAGATGGATAACAATAAATATATTTCAGGCTTCTACGATAATAAATTGGAATTTTTCAATGACATTTGGAAAGGTAGCGGTAGATGGCAAACAGAAGTTAATACTGTTAGAATAAGCAACATGTTTGAAAACTTTATTTTAGAAGTCTATGCTCACCTTACAACTGGCATGGAAGTAATTTATAAGAAAAATGCAGGAATACTTATTGTTGAAGATATGAAGAATACAGGCTTCTACTTTGACACTCAACCAGTAATGCAGATTTTCAAGCTTAACTCTAAGGTTGAGAAAGGTTCAGGAGAAAGAGTTTTTGAAAGAAGACCTTTCAGTAAGTCAGAGTATATAGCTGTAGAAAAAACTATCCAACCGCTTAAAAGAAAGCTTCCAGAAGGGGCTAAAGCCTCTACTAATGCAATGAAGTTAGCAAAATCCTTGGGTTATACCCTTGAAGAAGGCGAAACATTCGTAGGTAAGTTTACTAAATCTGTTAGAGTTACCAAGAAAGATTAATAAAAGTAAAAAGAGCCTATATCCCGAAGGATATAAGCTTTTTTTATTTAGCTACAATATATGTAACATAGTGTCCTGGTTGAATAACTGTTCCTGAATAAGTAGCAGTATATTGATAGTCTGGAACGACTGTTGTAATATTTCTTGTTACAAAATTCCAGTGGTCAAAAACTTGGGTTGTATATGTGTGAGTAACCCCATTAGCGTCTGTCACGGTTCTTTGTACTGTTCTATATACAGCAATTCTTGTTTGCTCTGTACGTGTCTCATTATGAGTACCAATCTGTACTTTAGTTATTCCAGTTTGATTAAGTGTTCCTGTAAATCCATCTTGGCTATAAGATATAGTTGCAGGGAATACACCTGTGCTATTTCTTAATGTTTGAGTAACAACTTTCGATTGTCCTGCCACATAAGATGTGTGAGTAACTGTTTGTGTTGGTAATGTACCTGCGTGAGCAACAGTCGTACCCATACCCATGCCTATTCCAGACATTGCACCCAAAGCCACCATCCCAATAGCCAATTTCTTGTATAATGATTTCATCATAGTTATCTTTTTCTCCTCTTCTGTTGTTAAATTAGTTTTATATTATACTTAACATAATATGGAATCATAACTTATAAATACTATGTGATTGAGAGGAGTATAAATGGTCTATTTACAGTTCAATATATTTAGGACACGTTTGTATTCTCGTTCACCATTAGTAGCTCTACAAGCCTCTAAAGCTCTTCTAATTGCCTCATTATTATCAGCTTCTCCTAATTGTTTATCCACCAATAATTCAATTTCTTTTCTATTTAGTTTGTCTTTCAATTTCACAGGATAGAGTAAGTATTCTGACACAATTTCTTCTCTTGTAGCACTATGATAAATAATGTTATTAATTATCAATGAAAATACTGCGTACATCCCGTTTTTCTGTCTAATTATTTGCCTTTTCATTATATCTCCTAATATTCTTAACTCATTGAATTAATTGTTATATTTTTTTATTGATTTTTTATTTACATTCTTTATATATTAAGCAGATAGGGTTTATTTAATAAATAAAAAAAGGCTTACAAAGCCTTTCAGTTCGGTACTTATCTCATGTTTTTAAAGTATGCTTCCCATTCTATCATTCTGTCGAAAGATAGTTTTCTACTTCCATCTATCGAAAAGAAGTCTACTTTGATTTCAGAATAGTTTCCTACTATAGATTTCTTTCTATTGATCTGTCTAACAACATAATTGGGACTATCAAGAGATGTGCCTTTTATGGTATTGTTTGCTATTTCTTTTTCAGTAAACAATAATGTTATATTCTCAACTTTACCACTTATTTTATTCATACGACCAATTACAAGAAAGCTGTTTTTACTTTTATCCCAAATAGAAAAGATTTTATCTCTAAAGAAGAATTCATTATAAAACTTAAAATTCTCTTTCTTAATGTCGTGTTTAGATGGTACGTATTTCACATTACCTATCTCACCTGTGGTCAGCTCTACTCGTATCCCCTTTTTACTATCAGATTTAGATAGAACCTTTTTTACATATCCTCTTGTTAATTCTTGTGTTTCTCTATCTTTATCAACTACTATCTCTACAAGTAATCCTGGTATAATATTGTCTTTATTAGTTACATCTACAAATGCCATAATACCCTTTCCTCCTTGGTTTAATATTAAATATATACTAATTATATTAACTACCAAGGATAGTTATAAAATACTAATACCCTCTAAGCCCCATATATAACTAAGCTAAGGTAAAAATGTTTCCATTGACTGTAGTCAATAACCTAAAAATATGTTATAATTAGGACATATAATAAAAAATAAACAAAGGAGGAGTTTGGCTATGATAGGTTTTTTACTGATTTGTATTATAGTTGTACCTATACTTTACTATATATTCAAGTTCAGCTATGCTTTCTTTAGATTTTTACTTAATGATACTGATGTTCAGTATTTTGGCGATGGTAAAGTAAACCGAGAAAAATTTAAGATATATACTATTTTATTTAACGGTTTTGCTCTGCTAATCGTATTAGTATTCTTGTATCCTTTAGGATATGCTCTTACCAAAGGAATAATAGGTTCAAAAGACCCTGTTGAATTGTTCTTTAATATGTGTTGGCTACTAATATTTGAAAGTTCAATTAAGGCATTTAAAATAATTCCTGTTGAAATTGGATTGTTAATAATTTTTAACACGGTTGATTATTTCTTTAAGAAAAGTGTAAATAAAGAAAAAGAATTGATATTAAAGATAGAAGTAAATGAACAGAAATTAGCATTAGAAAGAGAAGAAAAAGAAAAGGAATTAAAAATTAAAAGAGATATTGAGATTAAAAATAATAGGATACAGACTGCTAATAGTTCATTAAGTAAGTTGTCTTTAATTGGATTGCCAGAAGTTATTCCAAGTTTAATCGCAAAGTATAAGTTGTTTACTTATAACTCAGTAGATAAGATAACTCCCGAAGTTATAAAACTACCAAGTACAGAGCATTACGATTTTACAAGCACTCAGCTTTATGATATTAAAGAAATAATGAAGAATATGGTGCTTCAATCAGTTGTTGCAAAAGATTACGATGATATTAGGGCGGTTGCGGAGGACAAAGAAAGTTCAATTGAAAACTTAATTTATATACTAACAGACAAACTTTCATCAACCATTCAAATACCAGAAAATGCTTCAAGACTTATATCATTAAACAACACTACTGACTTTTTCAATCCACTATCAAAAGTATTAACATCAAATGGATTAGAAATTGATATAAGAAACTTATTACTTAATAAAAATAAAGCTACAGACTATAGAGCTGTTTTTTCTGAAATGACTGATGAATTAATGAAGCAGTTCAGAATATCCCGAAAAGGCTTTATGGGAGAACAAAAGGTTTCTGAACATCTTGAATTATATAGGGACGTAATAATAAACTTGGAAAATGTTCGTTTTGGCGTTGAAGGCACAACTGTAGAGGCTGATAACATAATAATATGTGAAAATGGTGTTTTCTGTATTGAAACTAAGAATTACGGACATGCAGAAGAAACAATTGTAATCACCAAAGACGGAAGATGGAGGCGTTTCAAAGGTCGTGTAGAAATAGATATGGAGAACGTTTCAGCACAGCATAATAGACACATAGCTATTATGCAAAGAACAGTAAATCAAGAGCTTAAAAAGAGAGGATTTGAAGATAGCTATATTTTCTTTGAACCTATTTACGTAATGGCTAATGATGATGTTCAAATAAAGAATGAATCAAACGAGATAAATCTTCTAAGAACATCAAGTATATACCCATATATCAATAAGTTTCAAACAAGAAATCCTTTATCAAAGGAATTACAGGAAGCTATAAGGGATATTATACTGGACTACAAGCAGGAGTTAATAAAATACCCAGTTTCAGAATATAGACAATCGTTCAGATATGAATTCGAGAGATTATTAATGGATATTGAAAATAAAGATGTACCTGCAAAGATATATGGAAGTTATGTTGACCATATAGAAGAAAAACATAGAATTGAAGTTCAAGATATTGATGGCGAAAGATATATAGAGTTGAAGTAGTATATTGAGGGTATCTCCAAGGTATCCTCTTTATTATTTAATAATATACAAAGTAGTTATACAACATATAATATGTTATATATTTAAATAAAAAAGGTGTTTATAATTAACTTTATATTTTAAAGAGGAGTGATTACATGAATAAGGAAGTATATAATGTATACGTAAATGATTATGGAAATAGAAATAAGCAATTTATTACAATGGATATGGATAAAGCTGTATCGAAAGCGATTGAATTGAATAATACAGAATATAGTGTTGTAGTTGATGTTTATGAATTAGATGGCGAAATAATCTATTCTGAAAGCTTTATGAGAGATAATAACATGACATCTGAGCAGTTAAGAGATAGCTTAGTAAATAAGACAAATAAATATTGGAATTGCTAAAATATTGAGGCTACAGGTTCACTGTGGTCTTTTTATTTGCAACAACACTTATTGAATTGTACGTTACTGAAATGGATATAATATATAAATTTATAAAACAGGCAATATGAAAAATATTTTTATTATTAAGGAGATGGTTTTAATGAAAATCGTATTAATTTATGAGTATGGTATGTTAAAAGGTGTATATGTTGCAAAGGATGATGAAGAGGCGAACAAAATATTTGTTGAGCATATTGGAATTGACTTTGAAGAGTTTGAACAAGATGACCAAAACTATCAGTCAAATTCAGGTTCTACAATCATAGCTCCTACTAATTCACCTTGTTTATTTTTACAAGGCTACCAAGGTATTATAGACGATGTTACTTTAATGTCTTCGGAAGAAAAAGCTCAAAATGAATTTAAAGAAGTCACTGGTATGACAGTTAAAGAATATGAAAACTCTACACGTGATTTTTCTGAGAAGGATTGGTTTGGAACTAAAATAATGGGATTATAAAAAGTAAGGCTCTATTAACTTAGAGCCTTATTTTTATCTATCTTTTTGAATGGACGTTCATATACAACTTTAAATTCATCATTCTTTTCATCATAAATTTCTACAATGTTTTTTCTGTTTTTTCTCTCAATTATATCAACAACTTCAACATCATTTCCATCATCATCTAAAACATGGTCTCCTATACTTATATCATTCATACAATCCATCTTAATCACCCCTTAAAAATAATAATCCATAGAATTGATTTCTCTATTAAACTGTTCAACCAAATGACTTATATCATTATACATTTCAAAATATTCATCATATATATTTCCGTCTTTAAATAGGTTTTCCACCTCTAATACCCATTTATTCATAGCAATAGAATATTTTATTACTATTGTTGGTGTTATGTTCTCAACATTATTTAACTCTATAATGTATTTAAGCTCTTTCCTATCCATACGAAGTGCATGTTTGGAATGAGCTTGTAACCTAATATTTAAAGTATTTAAGTTTTTATCGACCATAGTCTTTATATTTTCATCTAAATCATAGTGAGAATAATTTATTTCATCAATTATATTTTCAATTGCACGATAAAGTTTATCTGTCTCAGGATGTTCTAATAATGCTATGTCACCTAATGGCTCTAAGAATACGTTCCACCCTATTTGTTCATAACACATAACTTTAAACATATACGGAGACTTTGGTATTTTAAATTGAAATCCATTTTCTATATTTATTAATTCAGTCTCTTTATATTTATCAATAACCAATTCTTTTACTTTTTCAAAAAGAATGTCATATCCCTTCATAAATCTCACTCCTTACAAAACATATATTAATTATTTTCATTTTATCACACAGTTAGAACTATTTTCAATACAAACATAATTAATACTCTATTGCAAATAGTCAATAACATTTTATTGGTTTTATAAAAAATATTTTAAAATTCTATTTATTTTTTCCTTAAAGTTGGTTATACTGATAATTGAAAGTAATTTAAAGTTTTAAACAATCATTGTTAATACTTTCAAAAATTGTTATTATGAATTTAATTGTAAAAATATGCAATATTAAACTAAACTTACAAGAGTATTGACTATAGATGTGCATATACTTTTATAATAAATGAAGGAGCGTGTATTTGATAATGGAAGAAAGACAAAACGATTTGCATAATGAAAATGAGCAAGATGATACATTAAGCGATAGCCAAGGCAGGTTTGTCAAAAAATCTATTTCTATTGAACAACTATATAAAAGATACAAAACTTTTAGATTAAATTTTGATTTAGCTATTCAACGTAAAGAAAACATTTGGGACGCAAAGAAACAATCTTTATTAATTCATTCTATTTTATCTGCTTATTATGTACCTGCTATCGTTGCAATTAAAGATGAAACTAAAATGAATATTGTTGATGGTAAACAAAGACTATCATCTATTTTTGCATACATAACAAATGAGTTTATATTAGAAAAAACAACACCTACTATTAATGGTGTTACTATAGCAGGTAAAACATTTACCCAACTACCAGAACCATTTCAAAAGATTATTTTGAATTACAAACTTGATGTTTCTATTGGCGAAGATTTATCTGAGGCTGAAATAGAAGATTTATTCTATCGTTTAAATAATGGTGTTGCATTGAACACGATTGAAATTACAAGGGCGTTGTTAGGAAACAAGATCATATCTTTCTTAAAAGATATTACTGACCACCCATTTTTCCAATACAAAATTAATATGTCTGCAAGTGCAAAGAAGAGATATACTGACCAAGAGCTTGTTTTACAAATTCTTAGATTAATTTACTATCCAGACCAAGGTTTGTCGAGCAAGGAAATGAAACCATTTATTGACGAATTAAAGAGTGAAGACTTAAAAGCTAAGTTAAAAAGTTCGATGGATAACGCTCTTTACTATTTAAACGAGGCGTTCCCTAAGAAACAGAAGTTCTTAAAGAAGTTACATGTACCAATGTTATTTACTTTAGCTCTTGATGTAATTCATCAAAACAATCTATCAAAGATACCTTCTATTAGATTTGGTGACTGGGCAGAAGAATTCTTTGCAAACCCACCAGAAGAATATAAGAAAGCGGGGCAATCTGGTTCTGCAAGAAAAGAAAATGTTCAAACGAGACTTAAATCAATGAAAGAAAGTTTCAATAACTATTTTACAGAAGAACTTGGTCTTGAAAAGAAAGAAGTTGAACCTGAGAACAATACAGAGAACAATATAGAGAATAACATAGAGAATAACATAGAGAATAATACAGACAATAACACAGAGAAAAATGCTAAGAATAATACTGAAAACACTGGTGAAAATAATGTAGAGAACACTGGTGATAGCGACAATAAAGTAAAAAAGAATAAAGTTAAGCGTGTAAAGAATGTAAAAATTTAATATTTTTAAACAAAAAAAAGAGAGGGGTATCCCCTCTTTTTTACTTGCTCTTATCTGAACTTTCTGTAGTTTTAGTATTATCTGTAGTGTTTACTTTTGAACCATCCGTAGTGTTGTCGTCTTTTCTATACACGTCATAATTTCCATCATCGTGATATGTAAGTTTATACTCACCTTTGTCAGTTAAAACACTTTGAGTTTGTTCACTTGGAAATAACTCATAACTCAATACCTTTTGAACTTTTCCAATCGTTTCTACGTTTTTTTCAGCAAGCCCTTGTAAGTTGTCTATTAACTTAATTTCAGGAGCTTTTTCATAAACATTAGTTGTTTTATCTCCTTCTACTTGAACAACTTCACTAACTTGGTTATACTTTAAAGTTATTTCATAAATACCCTTGGAAGTTTCGACCCTCTCTATATTATAATCTATCTTTTCTACTAATGATTTATATTCTCCAAACTTATCTTTTTCAGTATTAAGGAATTCTACGATCTCAGGAAACGTATCTGTAATTACATCCTTTGTACCATCAGTAGTATATCTTAATTCTCTTTCTGGCAGAGTTTCATAGATAGCTTCCACAACATACTCTTTTCCATTCTCAGACCCAAAGAATATTTCAAATCTACCAAACTTAGTAATGGCTTCGTATTCATCATACTTTCTTTCACCTATTGTTTTTGTTCCAATTCTATTAACAAATCTAATATCACCTAAACCTAAGTCTGTATGTGCTGAATTAAACTCTGTAAATGATTTTAGAGCTAAATTATTCTGAACCCTAAATGGATTTAATACTATATCAACTGATAAACCTACTATCAACAAAAACAGCACTGCTATTCCTATTGCTAATCCTCTATGTATTAACCTATGCTTAAACAATCTATATAAGCCATATGGAGGAAATATCATTAACCATAAAAAAGCTTTCTTTTTTGTGTATAAAGTCTTATCTATAGAATTATTACTCTGTATTTTAGTCTGTGGATTTTTATTAGATTTCTTCAACCTTATCACTCCTTATCTTTACCTTTCTTAATTATAAAAGATATAATCTATATTATATATATCTTAGAAGTTCTATAAGGTTTGACGCATAAAGAAAGAGCAGATGTTTGGTAGGTTACATCTGCTCTAATCATTTAAATTGGATACTAATTTATAGTTTTCAGGTATATTGAATTCACACACATTTTCACTTGTTATTTTTTTTACTAATATACTACCCTTTTCTCTAACTATACCTTCTTGGTATAAAGTTATAATGACATCATTTTCATCCATTGGATAGTAGGAATCTATAATGAATTCTACTTCATTACTTTCAGGTTTACACACAGCATATTGATTGATTTTATTATTTATTATTAACATTAGGGTTCATCTCCTTACTTAATTAAAAAATGGTAATAAAATAGGGTACTAAAGGAGAAAAATTGCAAAAATGTTTAAAAATATTAAAAGCTAAATCATGTTTTTATTATATTGTGAACCAGAGTTAAAGTCAATACAACTATCTAAACCACATAGTCAATAATAATATTTTTTCGTTGCCAATAAAAT
>Ga0183101_1000869_pt1 | contig 19187 bp, 16 predicted proteins | sample Biomet3_FD_127790 | JGI IMG/M metagenome (GOLD analysis project Ga0183101, IMG submission 127790) | Microbial communities from bioreactor (seeded with sewage sludge) at LBNL, California, USA - Biofuel metagenome 3 | ecosystem: Engineered > Bioreactor > Anaerobic > Unclassified ...
TTTTCTCTCATATCTCGATAGGGTCCGCTAGATCAAAGGCGGCATAAGCTGCAGATAGAAAGTTGTCGATTGGCCGATTCTTATAGGAACAGGTCTGCTTCCCATCGCAGGTGACAATGTACCGATTGCTAAGCTTTATAAAGACCTGCTTCCCACGGTAATTGGTAAAGTATCCACCATCCCTTGTCTGTTTCCATTTCCTGCGTACAAAGTTCTGCTTCCGCTTAGCTCTGTTCTTCATGAGCCTCTCTCGCTCTTTGGCAGCTAAGATATCCCCTTCCATGATTCCAGCACAGATGCATCCGACCTCAATGTCCTCAAAATACTGGTCGTGTCTCATCACGTGTACATACCTGACCTTGCTGCAGCCGCAAAGTTCACAAGTGGCAAGGTCATAAACCCCACCGTCATCGTCTGCCATATCGTACACATATACGCAGTGCCAGTCAGAGAGTGGTGCTCCCCATTCTCTTAAAACCTTATGACAGCGGGCTATATAAGCGCTGTCCACTCCATTTTTTATACTCATTGTTTTCCTCCCATTGTGACGGGTGATGACAGAATGACAGCTATTCCCTATATATACCTACGCGTGTGTGTACGTGCATCTATCTCTACTCTTCTTGATTTTTACCAAAAGTAAATATAAGGGGAAATGCTGTCACTGTCTCACACCTTGTCATTTTGTTCCTCCCATTGTGACGGTGAGGACAGAATGACAGCTTTTTCCTATATATACCTACGCGCGTGTGTGCAGGTGAGTTTTCTACTCTCCTTGATTTTTACCAAAAGTAAATATAAGGGGAAATGCTGTCACTGTCTCACATGCTGTCACCAGTTCTTGGTGTTATGGGCTGCATTTACATACATCCGTTGCTGACCATAGATAGGAAGCCGCATCCGATGGGATGTCCTCTCCCAGCCATCGACCTGTGTCATCAAAGCCGCTATCGCATAGGAATCGGTCGGCTTCATGTCAGCGAGATTCCGCTTGAAACATTCGCACCAGATCTCCGCATTGCTAACGGTCTGCCTTGGAACAGTGCCTTCCTTTTTAATAAGGTCATCACCATCCAGAAAATTCCGACGTTGATAAAGATCCATATCGTTCCAGTTTTCTGGCAGGAGCTTTGACAGATACTCCCCAACCATGCCCTGACGCTCATCTGCTTCCATCGCACCACGTTGTGCCTCTTCAGCATCTTCCAGGAGATTGCCTTCAAGATAGAGCTTCTCGCCCTGTTCGTAGTAATACTTGACCTCAGCCCAGATCTGGTCACGCTCTTCACTGCTGAGCTTCCACTTGACCATTTTCTCAATCTGCCGGCACTTCACAATCCAGAACCGGCGATTGCCTGTAATGTCACGAAGGTACCCGCGCTCGCCATTTACCGTAGCTACCACGATGCACTGGCGCGGATGGCTTTCGACCACCTTGCCATAGCTCGGACGGTATTTGTCATCAGAGGTGGACATAAACGACTTCACCTTTTCAATGTCAGCCCTTTTCATTCCAGCCAGCTCGCCGATCTCGATGATCCAGAATCCCTGCAGCTTTTCAGCTCCTGATTTGTCATCCATATCAGTAAGGGACAGTGCATCCGAGAAATACTCATCGCCAGCTAAGGACTTCCACATGGTACTTTTACCGATACCCTGATCACCATCTAAGACCAGGACCGTATCGAACTTTGTCCCAGGGTGGTAGATGCGGGCCACGGCCGCTACTAAGGTTTTCCGGGTGACTGCTTTGACATAGTTGGTGTCGTCTGCCGACAACCTCTTAATGAAAAGATCGTCGACACGCTTAATGCCATCCCACGCGGGCAGTGCATTCAGATAATTCCTGACCGGGTGAAACCGGCGGTCGTCAGCCACCTTCGTAAAAGCAACATTATGGTTTCTGTCTGAGAAGCAAACATAGCGAATATCGATCATAGCCTTAAGCTGAGCTGTATCAGCATCACGCCAGAACTTGTTGTCGGTTGGCCTATCCCACGGCACCTTTCCAGTCACCTGGACACGGTTTGCCATTTCGTTATATGCAAAGCCCTGACAATCAGGATCATTATTTAGGATCAGCATTTCGTTCCAGACACTATTCTGCAAGACCGTGCTGCGTGACATATACTGCAGGCTGCCTTTCCAGGTATCATCGGTTTCTGCACTATTGGTCTCCCCGAAAGTCTTCTGGGCTTCTTCGAGCTTTTCCTTTGTCGCCAGCATCTTGATCTCCGGCAGCGACATAACAAAGTCCGCCATATCCTTATAGCTCTGCTTGTCCTCTGCATCTGGAAACTTATGAACACGGACCAGATCAAATGCATTTAACAGCTTCCCAAAAGCTGGGTCAGTTGCATGGTGGGAATATGCAAACGTTCCATTCTCGTATACGACAAGACCTGCAGCACTCTCGCCGGGGATATAAGTGTATCTTCCAGACATATTTGCTACAGGCTCATAGATATCAGATAAGAACCTCGCAATTGCATCTTCTATGGTGAACAGTCTGCAGAAATATCCGACTGCACCATTCTTTGCCAATGGGTCCTGCTGCTTCTTCCCAGGATCTTTTTTCGCAGTGCTTTCCTTTGGTGTCGTAGGAAGCAATGAACAGTCCCGCCAATTAGGATGTGCTGAGAGAATCTTGTCGGGATCAATGACATCACCATCTAACTCGATAAAGAGATACTCCCCATCAGACGGGCAGGATGGCCAGTACATCAGCTGATGCGGTTCAAAAGAACATGGGTCGATCATATCAATGATTCCCATGTCCGCTGCAACAAACCTTGCTATTGCATTATGTTCATCGGGTGTCATGTCCCTTGCTGCCGGGAGGATTGCCCTGACACGTGGTTTCTCCGGCATATGGCTGTGCGTTGAATAAGCACAGCCAACATACGGAACCTTCGCCTTGATATCCTGAATGAACTCAGGCGTAGCAAAGTCAATGTCATACACTACCATGGACCGACAATCTACGTGATCCACCTTCCTTCTGTTATCCCGAAGGTGCCCGGCCACAAAGCCACCTTTATCCTTGATACCATCTCTTTGTGTTTTCTGAAGGGACATGTATTCAGCCGTCGTTTCTGAAGTCCTGATTGGTATCCTTAACCTATCCTTCAGTTCTTCAAAGGTAATCGTCTTATTGGACCAGAACTTTGCCTGCCTGGAATTTCCATATGCTATTTTTAAATCACGCATATTTGTCGTTACCTCCTGCGTCTTTGATCATCCAAGACTTTGGTAATAAACTGCAGTGCTTCATAGATGGTATCCAACTCTGCATCACCACCCAGGGCAATCACAACACCATCTTCATGGCCATAAGCATCATGGGTCTTTCGTACCTGGATATCCGTTCCTGCTAAATCCTGGATACGGATATATGTCCTACTGCCATCTCCCTGATATCCATTCGTGCCAGCTTCTACTTCCATGATGTTTGCACTATAGATTTCCCTCTTGAAGGTATTGATGGTCTTGCCACCGACTTCTCTTTCACCACTTAATACTTCGTACATTTGATTTCCTCCTCGCCAACGTACCGGATCGTTTTCCCTTTTTGTTGGGCACGATCAATTTCGATCTGCATCCCTGCAGACAACACCTCGCCAAATACCCACACCTCAGAGCATCTGGTTAACAACTCAAGATCCATGAAGATTGCTAGATCTCGTTCTGATTCTTCTTTCAGGAATGAAGGCATATAAAGATGCGGTGTAATTGGTATGCCTCCCTCATCTACAACAAACCGACTGTACCTTTTAGCCTTCTCCACATTGCTAGCTACATCGCCAGAATATGGAGAGCAGACATAAATAATCGGCCTTGGTGCAAAGTGCTTTGTTTCTAGTGCCTCCAACGCGTCATAGGCATCCACATCCGCAAAGCCATCTTTCTTGATCTCTTCGAACACATGTTTTTCCTTCCTTTTCTAGGAAGAACAAAAGAGCTCTTGATGTCCTTCCAATACACACAGGACAAAAGGAGCTCTTTTGAGCAAAACATAATCAATCTTTTTGATAAAAGTCACAGGTATAACCATCGGCACGTAACAAAAGACCTGGTATCCAAGGCGGCGTCCTGCCCATCAGTTTGCAGATCTCATCCAGGGATACCTCTTCCTTGCACTCAATGATCAATTCATCATGGACATGGGCACAGATAAAGCAGAACTGTAATGTCTGCATTGCATAGCACAAGATATCCCGGCAGATTGCCTGGGTGATATTTTCGACAAACTTGGGACCATAGCTTTCCACCCTGCTCCAGTGCTTTGTGGAATCCAAGCCCATATACGTAACACAATCCGAGCCAAACTGATTTACACCGATTCTTGGCTTCACGTAGGAGAGTGACCGGCCAGATGGCAGCTGAATAAACAACATCCCAGACTGGCAAATAAACTTCAGGCCATGTGTCTCCGTTGTTGTCTTATAACGCACTGCTTTCTTGATTGCTTCATCCACTTCCCACCAGAAAGCAACAATCTTCGGATTGGTGGCTCTCCAAGCATCAACCAGCGGTTGTAATTCCGATTCATCGAGTCCCTGGTCCAACGCACCCATTGCAATAAGTGCGCCTTTTGACCCTCCGTAGCCGCAGTTATGAACTAGATGTCCCGATACGGTAAAACGGTGATGTGGTCCGGCATTTCGAATGTCATAAAGTCTAGCCTTGCCGAGATGATGTGCCAGTGCTTCCGTTTTTCGATTACTGCTTTTTGTGCTTCGAGAATTATTTGATCTCGAGACATACCTTCTGACAGTTTCCTTGTTACAACTGATCTGCTGTATGGCCAATACTCCTGGGCAAACTCTGACAGAACCGTCAATCTTCGATTCGACTGGTTCTCCTCTCTTGTAACAAAGCGAAGATTCCCACGAGCATAGTTTCCGTTTGTGTCGATTCGATCTAATTCCATTTCTCGTTCTGGAATTCCAAGCTCTGTCATCAAATACTGGCAGGCTTCGTTGATGCTGGAAAACTCGAATTTGATGCCTCGATTTCCATAATCTTGATACAGCGGATTTCTTGGATTTGTGCAGCGTTGCTTTGCTGCTGTCAATCTTTTGTACAACCATGCCGGTGCCAGTCTCGGTTGAGAACAATGCTGACATCCTTTTGATTTTCCGCTTCTCAAACTGTCTAATATCTGCCATTGGATACTGCCGCACCCATGACACTTTGTTAGCACATAACAATGATTCCATTTCTTGTTCCAGCGCTTCTCCGGGCTGATGATCTCTATCCAGCCGTAATGGGTTCCTACCATCTCCGGACTGTACGAGATGTGCGCCGCAGGTGGCGGCGACTCCAAGCTGTATTGGCTCCTGTTTCCCTTCGACCCACACGTAATGGTCTGGGGTTGCTGTAAGTCCTTCATATGTCATTACCTCTCGTTCTCCTTTGTAAACAACGCCTTCATGGTGCACGAACTCCTCACCATCAAAGACCCCCATTTCTGTTGTGACCTTTTCAATAGGTACCAGTCCATGATCTGTGAGGACAAGCTGGCCTTCAGCAATGCATGCAAGTTCTGCCTGCTTTCCTTTCTGTCGCAGCTCACCATTGATGCCATGCTTCACTACTGGAACTCCAAACATACGGCTGGCAGTTTCACAATAGATATCCTTGTTGGCCGCAAAGGAATCTATCCGCCATTGTTCTTTGGCAAGGAAAGAAAGACATCTGGCTTCGACTGCGGAGTAGTCAGCAACATAGAACTTGTATCCGGGCTTTGGAACCAGTGCAGTACGGATCAATTCAGATAAGACTTCAGGCACTGAGTCATAGAGAAGTTCCAATGCTTCATAGTTGCCTACTTTGACTAGTGCTCTTGCCTCTGCTAAATCTGGCATGTCATTCCGTTTCAGGTTCTGAAGCTGGACCAGTCTGCCGGCAAAACGACCGGTACGTGGAGCCCCAAAGAACTGGAACATCCCGCGGACACGATCATCGCTGCAGGCGGCACGCTCCATCGTTTGAAACTTCTTGATGGATGACTTTGCGGTCTCTTGCCGCAACTCCAGGACTGTCTTCATATCTTCCGGTGCTGTCTTGACCATTTCACGCACTGCCTTTTTGCCAAGCGTATCCATGACGAGGCCATTGGCTGCCAGGTACTCTTTCATCTGTTGGACTGAGTTAGGATTCTCCAGGCCAGTAATGGTCACGAGTTGATCCATCAACTTGTTGTGAGTCAGTTCGTCAATTTCAATGGCATTCTTTACCAGCTTCATATCAACCATGACACCGCGATCGTTGATCTCCTGATCAATCGCATATTCCGTCCAGACACTCTCGGGAACAGGAAACTTCTGCAATCGCTCCTGGATGCTGATTTCCACTTCTACATCCCTGATGTTATAGGACTTAAAGACCGCCCATTTATCCGGTGCATCCAATGGAAGATTCCTACCTCCATCCGACTTACGCGGCATACAGAAGAAACGGATCAAATCCTTCCCTTCTGTCATCTTCTGATCCTCTAATCCGAGCACCGCACCAACTGAAGCAAGCGACAGCGGCAAGCCACGATAGGCAGACCATACCATTGAGCAATGCCAGGATGCTGGGTCTAGATAGTTGCGAACCGTATCTTCAGGAATGCTATAAGTTGTGAAGTGTTCAGGATAGTGTTTGCGTAAGTAGGTCGAGATACAGATCCTCTCGAACATACAGTTGAATGCCCATTTGACGACGGATTGATCAGTCAATGCTGCAAGGATCTCTTCTGGCAGTTCCTCTCCGCATGCCAAGTCTACAGTTACCACTGGTCCATGATCGACCGAGTATCCAAACAGCAGGATTTGGAACGCTGGTGAACTGGCGTATTTATATACGCCACATTTTGCAAGATCGACATCCGAAAATGTCTCCAGATCTAAATTGAGATTTTTCATTCTAGCCATGCAAATGTCCTTTCATTTTTAATGCGGCTAATAGAGATAGGAGCAACATCAAACATACGAGAAAGTTCTGCTCCTTTTATTCCACACCAAAGTCCAAATCTAATCGCTTCAACATCATCAACAGAAAGTTTTCTCCACTTTCCTCCTTGTCGATAGACATCAAGAATGTTTTCAGTTCGTGTTCCATAATGTAAATTGCACAGTTGATTATCAGTTGGATTGCCATTCTTATGTAATACTTCCATACCGACCGGTGGTTCACCAATAAAAGTACGCATTACAAGTTGGTGTACAGGGCTGCCATCCGCTCCATGTCCAAGTACAACTGATAAATGTCCTGATTTACAATACCGACCAGGTTTTAATATTCGGCCACTGATGTTGTGATAATAAATCTTTCCTGTACTGATATTTTTCTCCTGTATTATTCTAGAGACACTGCGGATTCTTCCCTCTGTGCTTGCCTGATATCTTCCTTCATATCCAGGTATATCTTTCCAAATTTCCATACCATACTCCTCCAATCTGAAAAAGCCAGACAGGACTACTCCCGCCTGGCTTCATACTCATTAGGACAGGAAGTCATCGTCCCCGTCATCTTCACTGAAGTCGTCTTCAGCACGGGCTCTGCTGCCTAATGGCTCCCCATCACGAATCTTCTGCAGGTTGTTCAAACCGCAAGCAATACCACGATTGCCAGAACTGTTAAAGGCATAGAATGAAATGCTGGCTCTACCATAGACGCCCGAGTAGACTTCGGAATGATCAATGATCTCCTGACGGTCAGCATCAACGATGCCAGGTGCCGTTGCAGAGTTTGCATTGATGAAGTATGAATCCTTGTATGCCTCATCATCCGGTCTTTCAACATCGCCATCTCTGAGCGGTGTCTTGATAGTTGAAAGTGCAGGCACGGATTTGCCGTTGCCCTTCAGCTTTCCGGAGCCTTCTTCATACGCTGCCTGGATTGCTGCCTGAATCTTACTGACGGTAACTGTATCTTTCTTTGGGATAATCAGACTGACTGAGTACTTCGGTGTGCCGCCATTGATGCTCTTTGGCTCCCATGCATTACAGTAGGACCATCTTGTATCTTTTCCTGTGATAACCTTTGTTGGATTTGCTAATTTAGACATGATTTTTTTCTCCTTTTTCATTGTCATTGAAATCATCTGCTGCCGTGTTCAACTCCGGCCGCTTATCGCTTTGTGGAACCAGTGTCGGTTTTCCCTGCGGCCGATCCACTAAACTGCTGAGTAATTCTTCAAACTTCTTCTTACCGAGTAAAGAAGTCATTGCGGTGATACCAAGAAGACTCTTCTCGTATGGATCGTAGCCAGCTGCAGTGACTGCCTGTGCTACTGCATCCTCATTGGTGAACTTACGATTGGATCTTCCTGCAACCAGTTTGTATCCAGACCATTTCTTACCAGACAGTGCCTCTTTCAGTGCATAGTCCTTAATGTCGGAAGCCCATGATACAAGCTGATCTAATTGTGGAAGGATGGCTTCAATTTCTTCATCCTTCAATGTTGGTGGCATTTCAAAGTCGTACTTTGCTAGTGCAATGTTCTCTTCCGCACGCTTCCTGCAGGTGGCTTTGACACTGCAGAACTGACAGTGAGCACCTGCTGCAAATTCACCCTCGCCAACAAAGGCAAGTTTCGCTGCCGGTACCAGGATGTTATCAGCCCATTCAAGAAGCTCATCCTTCGTCATGTCACATTCGCTGATGTTCTCCAAACGTGGCTGATAGATCACCATGCGGACATTCTTGATGTCATAAATGCCATCAAACTTATCTACGCTTCCTAATGCATAGCACCGAAGCTGTGATGATGAGCCTTCGACCTTAATGCCCGTACCATATTTCATATCGACGATTGTGAGTGTGCCATCAGCAATAATCAGTGCATCCGCTGTTCCGAATGATTCAGGAATCCAGCGGGACAGATCTAACTGTTCTTCAACAAGGACTGTTGGATCTTTGCATGTCTCTTTTGCCTTCATGACCTGTTCCATGACGAATGCCGCATAACCTTCCGCGCACTCTTCCATTTCCTGATCATAACAATCAAGATCTCCGGTCGGGTCACGTACTGGAATCCCAAGTGCTGACTTCAATTTGAACTCGCACAGTGCATGTGCTGCCGTACCCTGGATCGCATAGTCACTGGTTTTGCCACCAGTGCCAGCGTTCAGCTTGGCCGATGGTGGGCAGGCAATCCACCTCGCGCTGGATGATGCGGACAGAAATGCGTGCTGCTCAGGCATCCGGAAGCTCCTTTGCCTCATCCATCAGCGTTGGATAGTCTTCTTTCTTCAGTTCTGAGAGCTTATTGACCTCATGCTTCAAGAGAAGTTCACGGATTGCATCTGTGTTCTGCTTGCTGATGCGTGTCTTCTTGGCCAGGAGTGCTCTCAATTCTTCGAAGCTGACTGGCTTCACTTCTACTGGCTGTGGTTCTGTCCCTCTCATAGCTTCAGACAGTGCAATCAGTGTTTCACCGCACTTCTTCAGCTCATTACAGATTTTGGGCAGCTCATTCTGACCTGTGTTTCTTGTCATACTTTTTCCTCATCTTTCTGGAAGTTGTCTTATTTCCTTCCATAACACACAGGACAGTTGAGAAAGATTTGAGCAAAAAAAGTACAAAAAAAATCAAGGCAAAATTGCCCTGACTCTTTTTCACAAAATCAATTATTATCTTATAGTCGCCATTTTCCTGTCTGAAGATCAACAAATTCATCAAGTTTGATATCGGAATGATAATCCTCACCATATTCTCCGGCCAAGGTCTGTGTATCATGCTTAAAGGAAATGTTATATAGTTTTCCTGTTTTTGTTCTTCTAATTAAATCATTCTTTATGAAGAATTCTATAACCCGTTTATGGCCGGTGATATCATCGTCATCTAAATAGAAGCAAGAGACTCCTTCCGGAGCATTGCTGTGTTTACACTCCTGTACAACTTTCTGTTCAATTACCTGTTTGCATATTTTTGCTGCAAATTTTGTATCCTGGAAAAAATACATCCATTTGCCAACTTTGTTTTTATCATAAACAGGATCAGTATCAATTACATAATAAACCCACGCTTCATTTTCGAGAACTTTCACAACGTTTAAGCTCCATTTCTATTTTTCAATTATTCAACTATTGATTCGTGGTAATTATTTTCGTTACTATTCATTTCGTTATTATCTGTCCACAGTTCACACTGAGTCATTACAGTCTGAACAGCGTCTTCCATGCCCTTTGGAGGGTATTTATGTTTTTTCAATAACCGCTTTATCAGCATACGCATCTTAGCCCTAGCAGATTCTCTTTCCTGCCAATCGATTGTCTGATTCTTTCTCAATGTATCCGTCAGTTCTTTTGTGATTTCAATTAATTCACTGTTTTCATAAAAATCCTTAATTGCCTGCGGCTTTGTCAATGCATCATAGAAGGCTAGTTCATCTGATGTCAATCCGAGATCATCACCTTCCTTTTGAGCTGTAGAAATCTGTTTTGCAAGATCCATTAATTCTTTAATCACATCTTCATTTGTAAGCATGCCATTCAGGTATCGATTCATAGTCATCTGCATGATTTCACTGAACTTCTCTGATTTCACAACATTTGTATGCCGATAGTTAAATACTTGTTCCGCAATAAGTCTCTTTAGTAATTCAACTGCCAGATTCTTTTCCTTCATTTTCGCTATTTCTTCGAGGAACTTAGGATCAAACAAAGAGAAATCTCCCTTTACATCAGAGAATAGATTGATTACTCCATCACTTTTAATACTGCCCTTCAACAATTCATTAATACGTGCATTCATTTCAGGAAGAGATATTTTTCTATCCTGACCAGAATTTTTCAAACGTACAACCAGTACACGTACTGATTCAAAGAAAGCAGCCTCAACACGTAAATCACGCTCAACTAAAGAAGAACACAACGAAAGTGCCTGCGTTAATAGCAATGCTTCTTTAATAAACTCATCACATTCTTTTTCTTTATGCACCGCAACAATAAAGTTAACAGCACCAGTAATTGCTTTAGAACGTTCAAGATTTGTTCCAGTCATAAACTTCGAATAATCATAGCCATGGAATAAATCATTGCAGATTGAGAGTTTCTCCAAAAATTTTGGATATGCAACTTTAGCAACATCGGTATCACCATAATTCTTTTTATCACGGGATGTATAGTCATTCATTGCCTGCTTTAATGCAGCTGCAAGTCCTACGTAGTCGACAACAAGCCCGCCTTCTTTATCTTTGAAGACACGATTGACTCTAGCAATTGCCTGCATCAAGTTATATCCCTGCATTGGTTTATACACATACATTGTAGCCAATGACGGCACATCAAAACCAGTCAGCCACATATCGACGACAATGGCAATCTTCATCTTGCTGTCATTATCCTTAAACTCCGCAGCCAAAGCATCTCTATGGCGTTTATTACCGATGATATCACGCCATTCTTCTGGGTCCTTATTATTCTCAGTCATTACAACCTTGACTTTTTCAGTCCAGCCTGGTCGCAGTTCAAGAATTCTCTTATAAATCTTTATTGCTATTTCACGTGAATACGCCACAATCATGGCTTTCCCGGTCAGAAGATTTTCACGGTTATTCTCATAATGATCAAGAATATCGCAAACCAAAGAATTGATTGTGGAATCATTACCCAATACTGCTTCCATCTGACTTAATTCTTGTTTACTTCGTTCTATGACGTCCAGATCGGCACTATTAGCCATGATGTCGTATTCGGCATCGATTTTATGTAGTGTTTTCTCATCTAGTTTTAATTTAATTACACGGCTTTCATAATAAACCGGTCTTGTAGCGCCATCTTCCACCGCCTGGGTCATATCATATATATCAATGTAATCGCCAAATACTTCACGTGTATTACGATCCTTTTGCGAAATTGGAGTACCTGTAAAACCGATATACGTGGCGTTCGGAAGACTGTCCCTAATGATACGAGCAGTTCCGATCTTGATCTCGCCCGTTTCAGCATCAACCTTTTCTTTGAGTCCATACTGGCCACGATGTGCCTCATCAGCCATCACTACAATGTTTCGACGTTCCGACATTGCATCGTCTTCTTCTTCGAATTTCTGCATTGTAGTGAAGATGATCCCATTTGCTTTACGGCCATTTAATAAAGCCTTCAAATGCTGGCGACTTTCAGCATGCATCGGCTCCTGACGCAAGAAATCTTTACACTTCATAAACTGACCAAAGAGCTGGTCATCTAAATCATTACGATCAGTAATAACCACAATTGTCGGACTATTTAAAGTGTCCTGTAGCATATGCGCATAGAAAACCATTGACAATGATTTCCCACTACCCTGCGTATGCCAGAAAACACCACCTTTACCATCAGTAACAGTGGCTTTCTTAGTCGATTCAATTGCTTTATGAACAGCAAAATACTGATGATATCCAGCCAATATTTTAAACTGCTTCAAACCTTCATTAGAAAAGCATGTGAAGTTCTTTATAATATCAAGCAGTCTTTCTTTTATGAATATTCCCTCAAAGAAGGTATCAAACTGAGCATACTGTGTATTCTCATAGCTGCCGTCCTTTGTCTTCCACTCCATAAAACGGTCTTCGCCAGAGGTAATGGTTCCAGCTTTTGTGGTCAACTGGTCACTAATGACACAAATACAGTTATAGATGAACATTGAAGGAATTTCCTTCATGTAATTCCGTATCTGCCGGTAACCTTCTGATATTTCCGTTTGATCTCTAGACGGAGATTTAAGTTCCATTAAAACAACGGGAAGTCCATTCAAGAAAATCAATACATCCGGTCTTTTCTGGCTGTTCTCAATAAAGGTCCATTGATTTGCAATAATAAACGAGTTGTTTTCTGGTTTCTTATAATCAGCCAGATAAACTAATCCAGACCTTTCTTGATCATGAACAAAGTACCGAACCTCAATACCATGTTGCAGATAATCCATGAAAATGGAATTCTTCTGAGTAAGTTCAGCATTTTCAAAATTCTTCAGTTTGAATAATGCATCGGAGATTGCATCCTCTGGCATACTGGGATTAATTCGATGCATTGCAGAGACCAACTCTGCTTCATATAGAGGATTATAAAAATCATGATCCAACTCTGGAGCATATACATGCTGATATCCAAGGTTCTCAAAAAGTTCAACTATAGAATTCTCGTAATCTGCCTCTGTATAAAATCTTGGCATAGCAAACTTCCTCACTTTTTTATTTCGGTCCTTAAGTTTTTTAATACCGTTTGTGACAGAAGCATTCTCGAAGTCAATTTCCCCTTTAGATTATAGTCTTCAAGCAGTATGAATTTTCTTTTACTTCTATCTATTATATAAATATTATTATGAGCAATAGAATTTCTAACATGTCTCAATACACATTCATGATCACTTTCTTTCCCTTTTCTATTACATATTATAAATATATCACGTCTATCTACCTTATCTTCAATACTGCCGCCATATAGTTTTAAATTTTTTTCATTAATTTCAGTACTTGCAGAAAAAATTTTAAAGTTAATATTTGTATTTTTATCTATAAACATTTTCCAATTCTTTGTTAATTTTTCCTCTGTAATTAATAAAGCTGTAGCAGATCCAATAGTAGGCGCCTTGTGTAAAAAGAAAGAAAACAGTTCACGCATTTTTGTGTCTTCAATCTCGAACGGTAAACAATGTTTCTTTTTTATATCACCAATATTTGTTTCCATCCTTCAATCTCCCTTTGTATGTTAAACAAGAATTTAGTTGCTTAAATATCTAAATCAGAAACATCAATGTCCCCGGATATTAATCTTGGCAAAAGAGAATCTCTTAAAGCCTCAAGCTTTCGATTTTCCAATCTGTTCGCGATTATCAGATCATAAATTGGCTGAAGAATACCACCAATTCGAATGAGATCTTCAGATGATGGGATAAATACTTCCGATTTTGCTAGTTCGCCTCTTTTGATGTGGCCCATCGTAGTCGCCATGTCTGCAGCTAATGCAACGAATTTGCTTAGATGATGCTTCGTCCAAGCATAGTAAAACCATTTATCATATGTATTGGAGGTGATCTTGAAAAGATGTTGATTTAATCCGCAGGTTCCTCCACACCAAAAGTCGACTAATAAACTGCCTGACCAAGAGAAAATTACATCGCCGTCATTAACAATATATTCTGATTCAATAGATGGAGAACAAAGTTCGCTTGTCTCATCGCATGTTCCTTGACGTAGTTCCTTGATTTTCAGTACAGGAATTCCGATTTCTCCTTCATTTGGCCGATATTTCTGCATTGCTAGACCATTAAGATAATCGGCTATTTCAAGCAAATTAGATTTTCTCCATCCGTTTGGTAGCTCATCAAATGATAGGAACTCATTGGCAAAAATTGCATCAGCTTGCTCCTCTAAATTCTTGTTTATACGCTCATTTATTTCAATTTTATCATCTAACAATTCTAAACAATAAGCAATTTTCATTTGAAGTTTATCATCAGATGGAATTTCTACTTGCAAATTATAGATATCGCTTCTATTTATTGATCCAAAGACAGTCCCATTCTCTTTATTTAGTAGTTCAGGCAGCAAATATTTCATAAGATAAAAAAGAAATGATTGATTTCCATTTTTCATATGTAGAGAACATAGACCTCTTCCTAAGCACATATTAATTGGCGTAATGTTTAAGTCTCCTACTGGAGCTCTGACACTCATAATAACGTCACCTGCATTTGCTATTTTAGTAGGTGCTGTTGTGAAGGTATCAAATCTTGGATTTTTTCTACCAAACGTTCTATTTCCCTGAAGAAAAGGAAGTCCTCTGCCTTGATTATTATAAGATTCAGATTTTGGCGACTGTCCCATTGTTATATCTGCAATATCCCCTAGTTTACAATTCATAACCCATTGCTCCAAGCTTTTTCCTTATTTCGTCTTCAAGCTCATGACTTTTGTCAAACATCTCTGATAACTCCGAAGTTAATCTTGTCATTTTTTCATCAAACGGTTCTCCATCATCTTCTTGTTCTTCAATACCAACGTACCTTCCTGGTGTAAGGATGAAATCCTGTTTTTCTATATCTTGTATCGTTGAAATAGCACAGTAACCTTTTTGATTTTCAAGAGTTCCATTCTGGAATGACTCGAACGTATCTGATAGTTTCTTAATGTCCTCTTCAGAAAAGTCGCGATGAATGCGGTCTACCATGTGTCCCATTTTACGAGCATCAATAAATAGTGTCTTACCTTTTTGCTTTTTATCCTTACTAATAAACCACAAAGTAACGGGTATTGTGACGCTATAAAACAATTGAGTAGGCATGGCAACGATACCTTCAACAAGATCATCTTCAATGATTTTCTTACGAATTTCTCCTTCACCACCCGATTGTGTTGAAAGAGCACCATTGGCTAGAACAAGACCAATTTTGCCGTTTGGAGCAAGGTGATGGATCATATGCTGAATCCACGCATAGTTGGCATTATTTGCCGGTGGCAATCCGTACTTCCATCTAGGATCATCTGTTAACTTCTCCTGACCCCAAGGATGGTAATTGAATGGTGGATTTGCCAATATGAAATCAGCCTTCAAGGTTGGATGAAGATCACTTGTAAATGTATCCGCCTGATATGGTCCAAGATTTGCATCCAAGCCACGAATCGTTAAATTCATGATTGCCATCTTCCATGTATCAGAGTTGGCCTCTTGGCCGTAGATTGAGATGTTTCCTCTTTGACCTGAATGAGCCTGTATGAACTTGGCGCTCTGCACAAACATACCGCCACTGCCACAACAAGGGTCGTATACACGGCAATTAGAATACGGTTTTAATATTGCTACCAATGTATTAACGATACTAGCTGGAGTATAGAATTCTCCTCCACCCTTTCCTTCTTTTGCGGCAAACTGCGCAATACAGTATTCATACGTGCGACCAAGCATATCTTTATGGCCTTCCGTCTCACGCATATCCATATTCGTAAAGAGATCGACAACATCTCCTAAAATACGCTTATCTAAATCTGGATTACCATAATTTTTTGGCAACACATTTTTTAATTTCTTATTACCTGCCTCAATAGCACGCATAGCATCATCAATTACTGTACCTATTTCCGGTTTATGTGCTGCCGAAGCAATCTTTTCCCAGCGTGCGTCCTCCGGTACGAAGAAAACATTATCTTCTAAATACGCATCCGGGTCATCTTCAAATCCATTACCCTCATTAACTAACTGCTGATACTTCTTGGTAAAAGCTGTAGAAATATACTTCAAAAATATCAGGCCAATAATAACATTTCGATATTCAGCCGCTGGAATATGTCCCCAGAGAACACATGCAGCATCCCATAACTGTTTCTCAAAACCAATATTTGTATTATTCTTTTCTGTCATAATTCAGTCCTTCTATTTATAAAACATATTATAACCAATTCAATGGTATTAATAAAAGCAAGTAGTAAAAAAAGCAGAAAATCATATCTTGTCAAGATGTTTAATCATATATTTTTCTGTTATATTTGGCTTAACAATGCAAATAAATTTGTTATAGAAGGGAATTAGGTAAAAACATGACAAATACAGCAACGGACTATATAAGAGAAAAGCTAGGAAATACAATAGAGAACAGAACTAGCAGCTTCATCATTTCTCATAAAGATACTCTAGATTGGGGCAAATATGATGAGCCTTCTTTCGTCGAAATCGAGTACTTTCAGATCAAATATGTTTATATTACTGATTTGCCTTGTACAATGATTGCTTTTGATATCGTGGTAGATGCTACCTGTGATCTAACCTTCTCAGGTAGTCATAATGATAGTGATGCCAGAGCGGAAAAATGGCTTACTTATCACTGTACAGGCGACCTTTCGGACGGATTGAGCCACTGCCACATTAATGAACCAGAAGAATGGCAACGACATTCACATGAAAAAGGTCATTTGTCAGACAATCTTGTTCCTTATATGTATGGACAAAGAGATTATGAAAATGAAGCAAATAATTTTCTACGTAACATAGGATACGAAAAAGCTATTAATATTCCCACTCGAATTGATCCTGAAACTGTTGCAAAGAAAGTAAATGCTATTATTAAACCCGTACATATCACAAAAGATTGTCATGTGTTTGGACAGGTCTTCATGGTGAATGCTGATGCAAAATATTATGATTCCACAGCTTCGAAAGATCAAATGACGTCTGTTAAAGCCGGGACGATATTCATTGATCCTGATGCTATCCTGACACTTGGAGAAGGTGGCAATAACAATAGCATCATCCATGAGTGTTTTCACTATTACAAATATAAAAAAGCGTTCATGCTTGCAAAGCTTGCAAATCCAGATTTGACAAGCATTGAATTAACATCTGAGTCACAAAGCAGCGATGAAGGTTCTGCAATTTATTGGATGGAAAAACAAACACGTGCAATCACTCCTTGCATACAAATGCCGATGCCTGCTTTTAAAGTTAAGATTGAAAATCTCATAAACATTTGGACCAGAGCATATCCTCAAAGTTCTGTATTGTCATTAACGGAACTGATCATTCAGGATCTTGCTGAGTTTTATGGTGTTTCAAAAGAAGCTGCAAGATTAAGAATGATTCAAATTGGATATATGCAGGCAATTGGTGCTTTCAACTTCGTAGATGGGCATTATGTACCCTTGCATGGTCCGAGTAATGTAAAACTCATAAAAGGAAATCAATCCTATACTTTATCTTCGGTAGATGCAATATTTGCTTACTATTCAGATATTAAAGTATTTAGCATCTTGAAAAATAATCATTATGTTTTTATTGAAAATCACTATTGTCTATTTGAGCCTAAATATGTTTGCAGAGCTAATGATGGTCATTATTACTTAACAGAATATGCCAGAATGCACATGGAAGAATGTTGTTTGCTTTTTACTATTTCTTTCAAAGACACGGTTACATACAGTGATGATTATTTAATACATAGTGCTCTAAATAAAAATGCATTTAGAAATTTAGAGATTATTGTCAAATATGAGGGAAATGATCCAGTTCAAGATCCAGCTGCATATAAAGCGTTAAAGGAAGAGCTTCAAAAATTGAAGTCATTATTGACCCTTTCATTTACAGAAAGTATAAAAGCAATTGTCACTTACGATGGTGGTAAAGAAGAAAATATTGCGAAGGCTGCCGGAATCAGCCAACCATATTTTTCTGAAATTATAAATGGTAAAATTCCGTCAAAAGAAATCATCATTCAATTATGTGTTGCTCTTCATTTGCCTGACGATATTTCCATTCCACTTCTCAAGTTAGCAGGATATTCGCTGACTAATTCAGACCAAGATTTAGCATATTCTCATATATTAAAGTACATGTTTACGGCAACCTTACATGACTGCAATGTTCTCCTGCTACAATCAAATTGTGCACCTCTCGGGAGTACAGATTTAGTAAAAATGGATATTTCTTCTATAAAATTATCGCTCTCAGCTAATAATGGATAATTGAATTACCGTATTATTCATCGAAAAATTTTCAGCTCTATTTAGACAAGTTTGCATTTTGGCTTAATAGAGCTGTTTTTTTATGCTCTCAATTATCGCTACCAGCCAATAAACTCTATTTCAGTTTTCGGTTATATTCATCAGGTACCGAGTTACAGCGCTGGTACTTCCAATAACAACGTACAAATAAAAACTAAACACTGGCTCTTGGAAGTGTCGGTTGTTTTCGAATCGGAGAAATCTGAAGCGAATACAACAGGCACTTTTTGTAGACACTGCTTTCTCCGATTCCATTTGGCCAAAAGCCTTAGGAGAAAGAAAATGTCAACAAATGAAAAGAATGGATTCACGATCGAAGTAGAGAAGCACACTGTATCAGTCACAGAGGAAGTGTACAAGGCTTATAAAGGTCCCCTGTGGAAGGAACACAAGCGACAGGAAAGGGAAAGACGTTGTTCTCTTGGTACCCATCGCTGCATGGCAAACTGTGAAGAATGTCCTAAGTATTGGGCGTGGAAAGACACATATGGAGATCCATACTCTATTGAAAAAATGGATGATGATGGTTTGGAGATCCAGGACGATTATTCTCTTGAAGATGAAATCATCCACAGCATGCTAAACGAAGCACTTCACAATGCAGTCGATGAGCTTCCTCAGGTAGACAGAGAGATTATCATCCTCTTCGCCAACAAAGTGGGCACACGTGAGATTGCAAAAAAAGTTCATATGCCACAATCTACTGTGTCGTATCGAGAG
>Ga0183101_1001100_pt2 | contig 19125 bp, 25 predicted proteins | sample Biomet3_FD_127790 | JGI IMG/M metagenome (GOLD analysis project Ga0183101, IMG submission 127790) | Microbial communities from bioreactor (seeded with sewage sludge) at LBNL, California, USA - Biofuel metagenome 3 | ecosystem: Engineered > Bioreactor > Anaerobic > Unclassified ...
CAGTGGTTTAATTAACTCAAAACGGAAAGACACTGGGGAATGGAGTGGTAAAGAGTGGCGAAGTTAATAATTCTAAGAGGCAATTCTGGAAGTGGTAAGACTACTACAGGAAAAGCTTTGCAGAAAAAATTCGGACAGAACACAATGCTAATTTCGCAAGATGTTGTTAGAAGGGACATCCTATTTGCAAAAGATGGACCTAATCCAAAAGCAGGTGAATTAATATTTGAACTTTCACTATACGGCAAGAATCATTGTAATATGATAATTTTGGAAGGAATTTTAAATTCAAAGTGGTATAAAAAATTATTTAAAGATTTATCAGATGAATTTGATAATCAGATCTTTGCATATTATTTTGATATACAATTTGAGGAAACTTTAAATCGTCATAAGCAAAAGTCCAATTCACATGAATTTGGAGAGAAAGAAATGAGAGAATGGTGGAACGAAAAAGATTTAATAGATATTATTCCAGAGGTATGCTTACATAAAGAATTAAGCTTAAATGAAATAGTGGATATAATCTATCAAGACGTTATAAGGTAAATGAGAAATTAAAATTTCTAGGGGTGATTGCAGAATGGAATATTTTCCTGAGTTTATGAAAAGAGAAAAGAATAAAGTCCCATCAGAACAACAGAATACAAGAGATATTGAAGGGTATTATTTCGAGGGAAAAGACGGTAGTCAAATGGCATTCTGGACATACTATTCTGATAGAGAATCAAAGGAACAAACACATGAATTTAATGAATATACGGTTTGCGTTTCAGGACAATATATAGAAATATTTAATGGTATAGAACATGTTTTAAATCCTGGCGATGAGCTTTTAGTGCCTAAGGGAACACCACATCATGGCAAATGTATTGCAGGAACTAGGACAATTCATGCATTCGGTGGAAAGAGAATTCAAAAAGATTGATAGATAAATCTAAATACTAAATTAAAGATTAAGGAGAACAATATGGAAAAATATCGAAAAAGCTTTATAAAGAAGCTATGAATGTAATAAATCCACATGAAATTTCAAGTACTATGTGGGTTGGAAGCGTTGCTTCAGCTGTGCTAACAAAAAAAGGAAATATTTATACAGGAATTTGTATTGATACAAATAGTCATTAGGAATGTGCGCAGAGAGAAATGCTTTATCAACAATGCTCACACATGGAGAAAACGAAGTAGATAAAGTCGTTTCTGTTTATAAGGATGGTAAAGTTATACCTTCTTGTGGCGAATGCAGAGAATTTATGATGCATCTTGGAAAAGATTCAGATAACATTGAAATATTACTTGATAATCAAGGAAGGTCAGTAAAGCTAATTGACTTACTGCCAGAATATCCAAGATATAAATAGTATGGAATGGTTTTGTATGTAAGTATGATTCTTTAGATAGAACCCAATTGTTTGAGAAAGTAATTTGTGAAAAATGTAAAGAAGATGCTTTCGTAATATCAATGGAAATTTATTCGCAAGGAAAACAGGATTTTGTCGACGAATGTGTCAGTAACGATGATTCTTTTTCAGAAGAGGATTGGGTTGATGGTTTTGAATGGATATGCATTTCACTAAGTTGCATAGAATGTAGTAATCATAATAAGAATTGGATGGAACATGAGACGATGTAATATAATAGTTTTGGTAAATGGAGGTAAGAGATGATTTTCTTTGATATAGATGATACATTATTAGATCATAAAAGTTCTGAATTACTTGGAGTAGAATCATTTTATGAGGAGTATAAGCATTACTTTAAGCTTGAAAAAGAAATGTTCTACAAACTTTGGTGTCAGATATCAGATAAATATTTCAGTAGTTACCTAAAAAAAGAGATGACATTTGAACAACAACGTATTGAAAGGATGAAGGCTCTATTTAGATATTCAAATATTAAACTTAGAGATGAGGATGCTAATATTAAATTTAAGAAATACTTAATTAACTACGAAAAAAATTGGAAGCCATATAACGATGTAGTTCCTTGCCTAAAGTATTTATCAAGAAAATATGAGCTTGGAATTATTAGTAATGGAGACCTTAATCAACAATTATTAAAGTTAGAAAAAATAAATATCAAACAATATTTTTCCAATATTTTGACGGCAGGAGAAGTTGGAATTTCAAAACCCAATATAGAACTATTTAATATTGCTTGTAATAGAGCTAATAGGCAACCACAAGAATGTTGCTACATTGGTGATAATTTGTATACAGATATTATTCCTTGCGAAAGAATTGGTATGAATGGTATTTGGTTAAATCGGAGGGGAGAAACAATTATTGTTAATAATATAAAGACTATTTCTAATTTAAATGATTTAAAAAGCATTTTTAATAAAAAGATTTAATAAATATAGTATTTAGATTAAAGGGGGAAAAGAATGATAAAATTAGGAAATGTACTTATCATTTTAGCATTTATAGCCGCTTTATTTTTTGCTGTTATTGCAATAATTAGAGGATATAAGGGGATGAAGATGAGTAAACGCTTTGATACATCAGATAAAAAAATAAAAGTTAGTTATTGGTTACTTTCTGCTATACATATGTGGGTCGGCATTTTGATAACATTGTGTTATTTGATTGCAGGAGTATTCATTTTAAATAAATTATAGGAGAGGTGATCTAATGGGATTTATAATTTTCTTTCCATTCTTTGCAGCTATAATTGGAATTATCATTGCTCTTATTTGTTTTATAGGAACAGGCTTGATAATTATCGGTGGTACAGGCATAGCAATGAATAAAATATACTTGAAACAGATTAAAACAAAAGACAGTGCATTAAATTTTTCATTTAATATAGGTTCAATAATTTTAGGAAGCATATTTATATTATTTCCTTTAGGATGTGCTTTATATGGTGTTATTTTTTCATTAGCATCAAAATAAGTGTATAAGCAGTGTTTATATAATAAATATAATCAGTAGTAGACCTAATAAAAGATATTCTATTGTTATATATAAAATTTAATGAGTGCCGTAAGTTAAATATCTAGTCAATGGCGTGAAAAATTTCAAAAGCTGAAATGTAAAGAGGAGTATATATGGACTTTAAAACTTGCTTTGATAAATCTTCATCTATTTTAATGGAGGGAGCTTTAGGAGAAAGATTAAAAAGAGAATTTAATATTATATTTGATGATAAGGTTGGGATGGCTGGTTTAGTTTATGATTCTGATTCAAGACAAGCTATGTGTAGTATTTATACAGAATATCTGAAAACTGCTGAAAAATATGAATTTCCCTTTATTGTAACAACACCTACAAGAAGAGCCAATAAAAATCGTGTCTTAGAATCTGAATTTACTGAAAAAATAATAGAAGATAATGTGAGATTCCTACAAAAAATAAGGAGTAATGCAAAAATAGATATGTTTGTAGGCGGTTTAATGGGATGTAAAGGAGATGCATATAAAGCTAGTGATGTCTTATCAATAGATGACGCACAGGAATTCCATTCATGGCAGGCAAATTTATTTAAAGAATCGGGAGTAGATTTTCTATTTGCGGGTATTATGCCTGCGTTGTCTGAAGCTACTGGAATGGCAAAGGCTATGGAAAGTACGGAATTGCCATATATAATTAGTTTTATGATTAGGGATGATGGGCGATTAATAGATGGAACTACCATTAATGATGCAATTTTACATATGGATAATGCTACAATTAAAAAGCCGATTTGCTATATGGTAAACTGTGTTCATCCAGTAATATTAAAAAAATCTTTATCTTATTCTTTCAATAAAACAAAATTAGTTAAAGAAAGATTTCATGGAATACAAGCAAACACTTCGCCATTATCCCCAGAAGAATTAGATAATTCTACTGATTTGAAATTTTCGGATAGTGTTAGTCTTGCTGATGACATGATGGATTTATATAAATATTTTGTTCCTAAAATTTTAGGAGGTTGCTGTGGAACTGACAATACTCATATAGAAGAAATAGCGAAAAAGTTAAAGGGTAAAAAAGTATGAAATCTGATGCAATTAAATATTTAATAAAAAATCCTTTGTTACATATGGGAATGATTGAGCCGATACGTAGAGATACGGCAGAAATTTTGTATGCTGAAATAGATGGGGTACTGATAAAAGAGCAAGAAAGTAATGCATATATGATATCTGTAGACAATTTTGAAAAAGGACAAGAACTAATAAATGGCATATCCAAGTGCAATTTAATTGTTGTACATCAAAAGTTTATAACCAATTATATATCAAGTAAATTTGGGTTAAACGAAGAACTTGAATGTTTTCAAGCAGTATATATTAATAAGGCAAAGATCGATATAAAATCAGAGATAGAAATAAGACAATTAAAACAGAATCAAATAGAAATTATCTTAAAACGTTATAATAAATTATCTAATAATGAAATTGAAAAACTGTTAAAAAATAGGAATATATTTGGAGGATATAAGAACAACGTGCTCATAGGATTTATAGGAAATCATTTAGAAGGGAGCATAGGACTATTAGAGATATTTCCTGAATACAGACGTTTAGGATATGGAACAATACTTGAAAGTCATATGGTAAACAAAACACTTGAGAATGGTTTAGTACCATTTTCACAAGTTGAAGTTGAAAATAAAAAATCAATAGCTTTACAAAAGAAACTTGGATTTAAAATATCAAAAGATAAATTGTATTGGTTGTTTTAGTAAGTTTAATTATATAGGTAAATAAAGAATGGGCTAATATCTCTGATTCAAAAATTGGAAATTAATGTTAAACAATAACAAACATATAAGTTATAATTTGGAGGGTAATTATGAAAAAATGGTATGATGAAGAGTACGAATGGGAAATTGAGGTGACAGGATTTCTTCGAAGTGACCACACAGAAAGGTATTGTCGGAACGGTGAGGAAGTTGGTGATAAGTATACTTGCACCTATGGTTGTCCTGTAAATGAGGATGGACAAGGTATCTGTTCAAAAGTAATGATGATTATGTTCCCAATCATGGAGGCTGTCAGAAGTGGTGGAGATTTAGAGAATATTGGTGGAGATAGCAAGTATAGCAAAGATGTTGTATGTCCAGATGGCTGCGTTATATTTAGAATGACGGCTAAGAAATTTGAAAATGAGAATTTTTATAAAGGGAAGTTTTTTGATTAGGCTTAAATTTATATTATGTTAAGCTTAAAGATAGTCCGAATATATAAATTTCAGTTTAGTAATCTGGAAAACAGGAATTTAAATTTGAATTTTGTTCTATAGTTAGGTGGCAGAATGGAAAATGTACCTTTGAATACTGAATTTGTAAGCATTTAATATTGAACATTATAAATAGTCATTTGGAGGTGAATTGATATGAATTTAAGATTATCTAATTTAAATGATTTACCCAGACTTAAAGCTGTGTATGGAAACATAATTGATAATATGAATAGAAACAACATACCAATTTGGGACGAAATATATCCGTGTGAGTTTTTCAGCAAGGATATTGAAAATAATCGCCTTTATTTGCTAGTTGAGAAAGATGATAATATAGTTGGCTCCTTTGCATTATGTGAATCAAATGCTGGAGAAAGTTGTGTGAAATGGGAGAATCCCAACTCTAAAGCATTATATATTGAACGTTTTGGAGTTAATGTTGATTATTCAAGACAAGGAATTGGCAGTATAATGCTTGAGCATGCCATTACACTAACTAAGCAGATGAACGTTAAATATTTAAGACTTTTTGTTATTAATATAAATAAACCAGCCATAAATTTATACCTAAAAAATGGATTAAGGCAGGTAGATGGAATCTATGAAGAAACAATTGACGCAAACATTACATTTCATGAATATGGATTTGAAATAGATGTATTAAGATAACACAAGTTTCAATTTCTCTAAGCAGGCATATTATTATGTTATTAATAGATTTTCTTAAAAGGATTAGAATTATTATAGCTCTATTAGTGACATAATGTATTCATAAGTATTTTATTTCTAAAACTTATGGAGGTTGTTGTGAAACTTAAAATGTTCATATAGAAGAAATAGCGAAAAGATTAGATTTGCCGGATTAATTTTAAAATGGGAAAAAATAAGATATACAGCATACAAAGAACTTTCTATGAGGTATGAACAAAGAGACTTATCTAAAGAACTTTTACTTCAGGGCTGTTTTGAATATTATAAAGAATTAAAAGAAATCACGGAAAATGAAACAAGTTTCTATAATGATTTAAAGCAAGAACTTAAAAATTATAATGGTTATCAAGCTAAGCGTATTTTTCTTCAGATAATATTAGAAGAAAATGATTTGGATGAAATAATGGAATATGTAAGAGAGAACCCAATAAGTATAGATAGTTATGCGGAAATCTTAATTGGTAAGTTTAAAGATGAAGTTATAGAAATTTATAAAAAATACATAATGTTTGAAGCAAGTCGTGCTACAAATAGAAGTCATTATAAAAATGTATGCAGAGTAATTAAAAAATATAAAAAGATTGCAGGAAAGCAAAGTCAAATCCCAATAGTTAATGAATTAATAGCTTTATATAGAAAGAAACCAGCATTTTTAGATGAGCTTAGTAGAATTAAATAAAGAATTAAGACAATATTTTTTCGTAAGATAAAATTAAAATATAAATAATAAAATTACCTCTTGACTTTAACCTTAACTGGAAGGTTTATACTATGATTGTCGACAGGAAGGAGAATTAATTGTGTACACTATTGGACAGTTTTCTAAAATTGGGAGAGTTTCAACTAAGACACTTCGTTATTATGATGAGATAAATCTGTTAAAACCTATGCATGTGGACAGCGATACTCAGTACAGATATTATGCATATGAACAGGTTTTAAAACTTCTTTCTATATCTGAGTTAAAAGAATATGGATTAAAGTTAGAAGAAATTAAAGCTATTATGGATAAGGAAGATGCTAGCTTACTTAAAAAGTTTTTGCAGAACAAAATTGCTGAGATTAATAAGGAAGTCCAAAACAACTTGAAACTCAAAGATTCTATCGAACAAAAAATTAAGAAGATTGAGTTAGGAGGTAATATTATGGAAGCTAAGAAGGATTTAAAGGTTGAATTGAAGGAAAGAAAGTCATTAGTTGTTATCAGCAGGAGAATAATAACAAGTATGAGCAATATAAGTAGTGTTATAGGAAAGGTATTTGAGGAAATCTTCAGGATGAATCTTAAGCCATCGGGGCCAGTAATGACAATTTATCATGATAAGCAGGAATTTGATGTGGAAAATGCAGATTGTGAAGTTTGTGTTCCCGTAAATAGCAGGGTGAATGCAGAGAAAAATGAAAATATAAAAGAACTTGCAGGAGGTCTGGTTGCATCCACAACTTTTGTTGGGCCGTATTCAAGGCTTGGAGAAGCTTATGCTAAAGTTGTCAAATGGATTGAGGATAATGACTATAAATATAATGGAGCTCCTTTTGATATTTACTTGAATGGACCTCAAAGCGTTAAAAGTCCAGAAGAATTTGTTACTGAGGTTTGCTTTCCAATTAGTAAATAGAATCTACTTTGAATGTTATTCTATATAAGAAATAAACATATTTGTAATTGATAAACCAATTATAGTAGAATGTAGTATATTAGTGCAAAAACTTAAAAAGTTGATATATTTTTTCAATATCACATTATTCAAAACAATATATGAATAGTGTGATATTTTTTTGTTATGGAGGTATAACATGATCCCTTTTATAATAATTTTTATATTCACCATACTAAGCACAATCTATATAGATAGATTAGTAAGCATTAAGTTTCGAGATGAAAGAAGATCTGTATGGAAAGCGATACATATAGTTGCTTATATAATAATATTTATTCCTTTGCTGTGTATGGCATACTTAGTATCAGATGGAAACTTAATTTAGATTGGAATATTCTTTCTTAGTATATTACTATATCTAGTCTTTAAAAAATATAATAAGTTCAAGATATAATTATATGGTTTAGCATAATTTAAACATTGTTAAAAATAAATAAATTTTCAAAGTTTCTATTAAACATTCTTTTAAAGGAACATAGTTTTAAATAAAACTTTTTTTAAATTTAAAGATGAGCGAAGTTAAGAAGTTAAGAATAAAAAACGTTAACAATTTATAGTAAACATGGGGGCTTAGAGATGTTGAAAAGCTTTTAAAAAATAATATAATCTGAAAATTTAAAGAATGAAATATTTATTTGTGATATATTTAGCGATAAATATAGATGATCTAATTAATATTTGATGCAGTAAATAAAAAATGTACTACTAGAAAACATAATAGTATAACATTTACAAAACATGCTATAATTTACTTATAAACAAACATAATATTCATAGAGTATTAAATAGTGATTTAAGCAACTGAAATCAGGATAATAAATTAGAATTTATATGATACGTTTAGGAGGATAACATGTTTCCAAGTAGAGAAGTGGCTGAAAAAGAATTAGAAATAGCAGGACAATTAAATCAAGGACCATGGACAGAGCATTCTATAAATGTTGGATTAGCAGCACAAATTATTGCTGAAAAATGTAGTAATCTTAATCCAGACAAAGCTTATGTGCTAGGACTTCTTCATGATATAGGTAGAAGATATGGTATAAGCGCAAGAAGACATGGCATTGATGGATATAAATTTATGTTGGAAAAGGGGTGGGATGAAGTAGGAAGAATTTGTTTGACACATTCATTTCCGATTCCTGATTTTGATAAAGAAATAGGACAAAATGATATGAGAGATGAAGAAAGTGAATTTGTTAGAAAATATATTAATGATTTAACCTATGATGACTATGATAGATTATTAATTCTTTGTGATTCACTTGCTGACGCTCAATGATTTTGTATGTTAGAAAAGCGATTTGTTAATACTACAAGACGCTATGGAACATTTCCATTTACAGTAGAACGTTGGAATGCAACATTTGAAATGAAAGATTATTTTGAAAAGCAGATGAATTGCTCTATATATGATATTCTTCCTAATATAAAAGAAACTACATTTATGGAGGCGCCATTATGGAAACCACCAGTAAAATAGAAATAGATAACATTCCAGCGATCTTATGGGGAGAACCTTCAGATAAAATATATATATTTGTTCATGGAAAAATGTCTAGCAAAGAAAGTGCACATGAGTTTTCACAGATAGCATCAGAAAGAGGATATCAGGTTCTTAGTTTTGATCTCCCAGAACATGGTGAAAGGAAAGATAAAAACTATCTATGCAATGTTTGGAATGGAGTACATGATCTCGAAAAAATTGGAGCATATGTACAAAAAAATTGGAGAGAAATGAACTTATTTGGGTGCAGTCTTGGCGCGTATTTCAGTTTGCACGCATATAAGAACCTTCCAATAAAGAAATGCTTATTTCAATCACCAATTGTTGATATGGAGCATCTTATATGCAAAATGTTTAAATGGTTCAATGTTACAGAGGACCTACTTAGAGCAAAAAAGGAAATATATACACCAATAGAAACTCTTTCATGGGATTATTACAGCTATGTAAAAGAACACTCAATTAATAAATGGAATATACCTACTGCAATTATTTATGGATCAGAAGATAATTTGCAAAGTCATGAGGTTATAGATAATTTTTCAAAAAAATTTAATTGCGATTTAACCGTATCAATTGGAAGTGAACATGATTTTCATACAGAGGAACAATCCCAAGCTATCACAAACTGGTTGGAAAAATACATCTAAACGTAAGCCTGGATTTGCATTCTACAAATCCAGGCTTATAATAGGCTATAATCATATTGGGTGGCAGATCAAAGAAAACTAAAATAAACTAGAGTGTTTTACTGTAAAATTTTTCTGTATTTTTCAGAATGTTGTTTTTAACATATGTAAAAGTTTTGTCTTCTCCTTCATTGGCGAGTTTATTAAGCAAATTTTCTAAAAGAGCACGTACATCTTCATGTAATACATAATAATGTTTTCTATTTTCGTAATAACTAAGAGGACTTTCATCAGTATATATTTCTTTTAAATAATTTTTTGAAGCACAAACCCTGTCTATAAACATTTCTGCAACATAATTAACAGGCATTTTCATTCCTTTAAGACCTTCTACTTCATTTACTCCATAATCAATCCAATACTCGAAATGATGCTTATTCCTACCCTTATGATGTAACCATGCTGATGAATATCCTTCAACAGCTTTTTGAACACCATTAGGACTTGCATACCCCTTATAATACTTTATTCCAGCTGAAAACTCTACAAACGAATATTTAGACAGATCATGAAGTAATCCTTGCTTATATAAACCTACTTTAAAACAATATTTCATAACTAATAGTTTATGGTTAGTTATGGTTTTAAAATGATTAATAAAATTCATAATTCTTATTTTCTCCTATCTGAAACTAGGCTTATATTTAAATCTCAACTGAAGTAATAAATATTTTTGATTCGAAACACTATTAAGATACTTATCATAAAATTATGTTACTAATTTCGGTGAGTTATATTTATAGACCTAGGCTATAGTTTTACTATATATTTTGCAATTCACAATGCACATTTCATAATTCACAATTACGGATAAAATTCTTATAATATTTTTAGAATTATGATGAAGGATTATTTTTGCAATATATATAGTATATATTTTTTGTGTTTAAACATAAAGAGGTTAAACTCAGAATAAGAATAATGAAAATATCTAAGAATTATAGATAACTAAACTAATACCTGAACTTATGAGTGTGCCTCACCGAAATGAATAACACACTTTTGTTCCAAAAATCTATGAAAATATATTTATGATTTCTGATTGAAAGATATTTCATAGTCTAAGTATAGTTTATGATTATGTTATCTATACACAATAATTTTTTAATAAATATCAAATTTTTTTATTGGAAAACAGTTGACTAATTTTATCAATAAAGTTAATATAATATTATAAAATACAATATAACAAAATTTAATTTTATAAAATTTAATTATTAATTTAGAACAACTTATTGAAATTTTTATAAATTGTATATTATCAAAGAATATATAAATGATTATTAGGAGAGGTGTTGGTAATATGAAAGATATTATTATAATTGGAGGAGGACCAGCTGCCCTTACAGCAGCATTATATGCAGGTAGAGCCGGATTAGATGCGTTAATGCTTGAAAAACAATATGAAGGTGGCCAGATAGTTACTACAAATGAAGTGGAAAATTATCCTGGTTTTCGCAGCATAACAGGTTCAGAACTTGCCAATACTATGTATGAACATGCAAAAGATTTTGGAAGCATTATGAAATATGAAGAAGTAATAGATATAAAAGTTGATGGAGATATAAAAAAAGTTATAACTGGTGTGAATACTTATGAAAGTAAGGTCATAATCTTATCAATGGGTGCAAAGCCTAAAAAATTAGGAATTGATAGAGAAGAAGAACTTACAGGTAAGGGTGTATCATACTGTGCTACTTGTGACGGAGGCTTCTTTAGAAAAAAAGTAGTTGCTGTTGTAGGTGGTGGAGATACAGCAGTAGAGGATGCACTTCATCTTTCAAGAATTGCTGAAAAAGTATATGTAATTGTCAGAAGAGATTCACTTAGAGCAAATAAATCTGCACAAAAAAAGTTATTTGAAACAAATAATGTAGAAATAATCTGGAATAGTGGAGTTACAAAACTTAATGGAGAAGAAAAATTAAGTGGTATAGAAATTAAAAATAATAAAGATGGTAAGATAGATAATTTAGAAGTTAATGGTGTTTTTGTAGCAATTGGAAGTGATCCATCATCAGAATTAGTTAAAGACTTAGTAGATTTGGATAAAAATGGTTATATTATTGCAGATGAAAGCTGTAAAACAAATGTAGATGGTATATTTGCCATAGGAGATATTAGAGCAAAAGAAGTTAGGCAAGTACTTACAGCTGCTGCTGATGGAGCCGTTAGTATATATGGGGCAGAAAAATATTTGATAAACCACTAAGGAAATAGTTAAAATATAATATTAATAATTTAGGAGGAATGAATTATGAAAGTTAAATTTCAAGGAAATGAAGTAACATTAGAAGGAAGAGAAATTAAAGTTGGTGATACTGCACCAGACTTCGTAGTAACAGATAATGGTTTAAATGCTGTTAATTCAAAAGATTTTACAGGAAAGAGAGCATATGTAAGTGTTCCATCAATAGATACACCAGTATGTGATCTTGAAGTAAGGAAATTTAATGAAGAAGCAGGAAAATTAAACAATGTAAAGATATATGTAGTATCAATGGATCTACCTTTTGCACAAGGAAGATGGTGCGGAAATCAAGGTGTTGATGCAGTACAAACATTATCAGATTATAAGGATAGGAGCTTTGGTAAGGAATTCGGAACTTACATCAAGGAATTAGGTCTGCTAACAAGAGCAGTATTTGTAGTTGACGAAAATAACAAGGTTACTCATGTAGAATATTGCGAGGAAGTAACATCAGAACCAAATTACGAAGCTGCTTTAAATGCATTAAAGTAAGTTGAATTTTAATTGGGCACTGAGATATTGTTATAGCTTTGCATCCTTTGTGTACCTATAAGATGTCTTCTAAAGAAGAAAAACCAATAAAGATTAAAGTTCTCTAATATTATTTATAGATAGGAGGATTTTAGTCTTTATTTTTATTCTATAGAAACTTCCCATTAAGGCAAAAGTCTTTAAAAAGTATAATAAAAATAGTTTTATTTTCGTGTAAATTATATCTTTAGATAATTTGTGAACATTGTAGGTCTGGATTATGAAACCTAATAACTGGAAAGTTAAGTTTTAGTAGAAGAAAAAATAAAATATATTCGTATACTAGATTTTTATCACATATGTTTGAAAAAGTAGACGCATAAAAAATCTCAGGCTACTGTTGAACCTGAGATTTTGTTCTATGTATACATTTACTTTTTTGATAAATAGAGTAGTATAGTTAAAGTGACGATATCTATTTAATAATTGGACCTGGTGAAGGGTAGATTTGTCTGCCAAAAGCGGTATTAACAATAATTGCAGCTGCAAGATAAATTCCTAAAATACCTGCTATTAATAATCCAAAGGCAGGTATATTTGAAAAAATCTTTGGTAATACTCCTAAATCAATTAGAGAAATACAGAGTGAAGATAGATCTAAAGCTAAAATGATTAGCGACAACACTAATGGTGTTTTGAGGAATGCGGGTGTCCACATAATAAGTGAAATACTAAGTACTAACCATGCCCAACCATCCATACGCGTATCTAGGGAAATTCCGTTAGTTACCGCATTAAATTTAATGAGCATTTCAATTCCACCCGTTAAAATAAAAAATGCACTAAAGAATAAAAATGTGTTTCCACCAGTAGTATTACCGCCTTTTAAATCAATTAAGGCAACTACAACTTGTACTACAAATCCTCCAATAAGCCAACATCCAAGAAGTGGTAAGGCTCCGCTTGTTACTCTTCCTGATAATAAGGCAAAAAAGCAGAAACTTGCTACTGCTAAAGCAACTAGGCCTGCGGGACTAGGATTAGACCATTCTTTCGTTCCGTTTACCTGGTTCAATATGATACCCTCACTTTCATAATATTATTTTAAAGTTTGGAGAAAAGATTATTTTTCCATCCTTTAAAGATAATTATATAGGATACAGTACAATTAATCAACGTTTTTCGAGCAATTTTGTTAATTATTTATCACCTTTAATAACCTTTTTTTACTTTATAAGTTAATAAGATAATATTAGTATTGAAAAATACTAATATATGAGTTTCACCGCTATTTCATTAAAATTTAGAAGGAAAAATTAATAATATGTAATATAAAATAATTCTATAGTAATATTGTTCATTTACGATATTGCATAAAAAGCGTGAAATTAATTGTTAAATTTTTCTCAATTCATTTTATTAAATATAAATGGCTCAATATTTCAGATAGACTTACGGACTTTGCAAAGAATATATACACAGTAAAGAAATTTTTCTTATATACTACGTATTAATAAAATGCAATAAATTATTAGAAGCAATATACAAATCATGAAAGCTATGCTATAATTTTGTTAATAAATAATAATCATTATCAATTAATTACTTTTATAAATCTCATTGGATTTATAAAAGTAACACATAATAAAATGGAGAAAATTTAATCAATATTTTTTTGAAATTGGATAATTCTAACATGATTGATATTATAGGGGAATTATTAAAGATTATTTATAAATTATATGAAGTATCAAGGGAGGTTACGAAATGGGAAAAAATAATATACTTAAAATAAGCAAGCTAAGTTCACAGTGGCAGACAAGTGATCCTTTTATATTTTGTGCACATCATAAGGATGCTTATCCAAAGGGTAATAGTGAGATGGGACCAGATGCTTCTTTGTATGGGAGAACTATTGGCAACGACTTTAGAGGAATTGATGGATGGAATATGTATCATGGGGATACCATTCCAGGATTCCCTCAGCATCCTCACAGAGGGTTTGAAACAGTCACAATAGTTCTAGATGGATATGTTGATCATGCTGATTCAGCTGGTGCTACAGGACGCTATGGAGCTAATGATGTGCAGTGGCTGACTGCAGGTAGAGGCTGTAATCATACAGAAATGTTCCCTTTAGTTAATACTGAAAAGGAAAATCCACTAGAATTATTTCAAATTTGGCTTAATCTGCCTAAGAAAGATAAATTCGTTGAACCACATTATAAAATGCTTTGGGCAGAGGATATACCTGTTATAAACTCAAAAGACAATAATGGAAAAACAAGTACTGTAAGAATTATTTCAGGTACTTATAATGGTACTAAGAGCCTAGAACCTTCGCCTAATTCATGGGCAAGTAAAGATAATAATCATGTAAGAATATGTATTATACGTATGGAACCTGAAGCAAGTATAGAACTTCAAAAGGTATCTTCAACATTAAATAGAACTATTTATTTCTATGATGGAGAGACAATAAGGATTGAAGGAACTGATATTGATGTTTATAATAGTGTAAAACTTGCAGGTGATGAAGTTTTAAAAATAGAAAATGGCACTAAGGAAAGCTGTATTCTGCTTTTAGAAGGAGAACCTATTGGAGAGCCAGTTGTAAGTTATGGACCTTTTGTTATGACATCAGATAAAGAAATTATGGATGCTTTTGCAGACTATAAGAGCACTGGTTTTGGGGGCTGGCCATGGGAACGTGACGATTTTGTTCACCCAAGAGAAAAAGGAAGATTTGCACAATATCCTGATGGAACAACAGAATTTAGATAATATTTTTAAAATAAAATATTAATAATAATCTATAAGAAAAAATTAAAGGCGTCTAAATTTACTAGACGCCTTTAATTAATGTGCAAATATATACCATTTATCTTAAAGATATAATTAAAATCTATTTTATAAGTTGTCAGAATCACCAATAACTTCTGATGAAACTTTAAAGTTTACTTTAAAATTTTTGTAAGCGTAAATGCTAGTAAATAGGGCTCCAATACTTCCACAGATAATGTCACCCATAGTATCCACTAGACTATTATTTTGGCTTCTAAGACCAAATAATCTATCAGTTGTAAACTCGTAAATCTCCCAAACTCCAGCCATAGCTATTGCAAAGAAAAGGCTAAAAAGGATAATTGTTTTTATATTAGGCTTATTTGTTTCATTTTTATTTATAAGCTCCAATATTAACGAACCTATATAGAAGAGTATAACCCCTGACGACAGATGTTCTATTTTATCAAGATAAGGTATAAATGAATAACCTTTAAATTCATTAGCAAAAAACATAGTAACAAAAATAAATGCTAAAACAGAAAATCTTAAGCCAGTCAAAATTGGAATTCTACTTTTATTTATTAATACTTTTATAAAAGTTAACACTAGGATTATTAATATGGGGTGAAGTGTTCTTTGCATATCGCCCATAATAAGAAAATAAATAGAACAAATTACAGCAAGAGCATATAAAAACAACTCAAAGTAGTCATTAAAACCATAGTTTCTTTTAGTTTTCATTTTCTATTCTCCTGTCTTAGAAATTTTTATTTAATATTATACAGTAATTAGATTTCTACATCTTAATCTAAACTCAGCATTTGCTTTACTAGGATTTCAAATGTATTATTTATTATTAAAGCAGTTTACTGAGGGGTAACAACAATATTAGACTAAAATTAATTAACAATCAATTATATTTTAGAGTCAGATTTACCACATTCTGCTTAACGAAAGAATATTAGATCTGCTATTGGCAAAAAGTTCAATTTGTTATAATATACATATATTATATAAATTGTTGATGAGGTGGTTGCAATGATGGATTCTGTTGAGGAATCTTCAAAAATGAGATATAGAGAAGACAAAAACGGAAATAAGTTATCAATATTAGGTTATGGCTGTATGCGTTTTACTAGAAAAGGAACCAGCATTGATATAGATAAAGCAGAAAAAGAAATTATGGAAGCGATAAATAACGGTGTGAATTACTTTGATACGGCCTATGTTTATCCAGGTAGTGAGGCTACACTTGGGGAAATTTTAAAAAGAAATAAATGTAGAGAGAAAATATTTATTGCAACAAAGCTCCCACATTTTATGGTTAAGTCAAAGAAGGATTTAGAAAAATATTTTAAAGAACAATTAAAAAGGCTGCAAACAGATTATGTTGATTATTACCTTATGCATATGCTTACTGATGTGCAGACTTGGAACAGATTAAAAGCATTAGGCGCAGCCGATTGGTTAAAAGAGAAAGTTCAAAATGGGCAAATTCGTAATGTTGGCTTTTCCTATCATGGAAATACAGAAACTTTTCTTCAGTTACTGGAGGTTTATGATTGGGACTTTTGCCAGATTCAATATAATTATTTAGATGAACATAGCCAGGCAGGAAAAAGAGGATTAAAGGCTGCTAATAAAAAAGGTCTTCCTGTAATTATAATGGAGCCATTACGTGGTGGAAGATTAGTTAATTTATTACCTGAAAAAGCTAAGAACATAATAAAGGAAAATTCAAAGAAACGTACTCCAGCAGAATGGGCATTTAGATGGCTTTGGAATCAGCCTGAGGTTACGTGCGTATTATCAGGAATGAACTCCCTTGAAATGCTTCGTGAAAATATAGATATTGCAAGTAATGTGGAGGTTGATGAATTCACCAAAGAAGATTTTGACTTAATAGAACAGATTAAAAATGAGCTAAATAGAAATATTAAAGTTGGCTGCACAGGTTGTGGATATTGTATGCCATGTCCTAAGGGGGTAGATATACCAGGAACTTTTCATTCGTACAATCTTATGTATTCTGAGAATAAAAAGTCAGGCAGGCATAATTACCTAATGTGTACTGCAGTGCGTAAAAATCCAAGCAGCGCTTCACAATGTGTTGAATGTGGTAAATGTGAAAAGCATTGTCCACAGCACATAGAAATTCGAAAAGAACTTAAGAATGCAAGCAGAGAGCTTGAAACACCTGTATATAAAATTACAAAAACAGCAGTAAAATTATTTAAGCTATATTAATTCTATAGAAAGTCATCCAGTGAAATGGATGGCTTTTGCATTTTTTTAAGAATAAAAGAAATATTTATAAAAAGATATATTGAATATTTGCGTTTTGTTCTAAAATATGAATGTTTAGAGAAATGGGTGTTTACTTTGGTTTTTTATCAGAGTATTATCAATGTATAAAGTAAAGCATACACATCGCAAGCAGCATATCATAAAAATAGTCCTTTACATAACTATAAAATTCTCGTTTATAATGAAATCACCAATGAATAAAGCAATATTATTGATAGCTCATTTTCAAATGTTTTCTCCATATTATGACCCTTGTGGTTACAAATATATTTATGATTTCTAGTGAAGATATGAACTTAAAGTTTTAGCAACTTTGTAAATATAGTCATCTAATAAGCAAATTCTTGTTGTTTAGTAAATGGAAACACTTTATGTATACGTTTTAATTAAGTTCTCTACATAAAACCTACTTCCAGTTACTAATTAAATAAATTCAGTTAAATAAGTTTAATAATATGATATTTATCTTCATCATGCTTAATTATAAAGCGCTTTAGTATTAGGTATTAGTGAAGTAAAATATAAAACTTAACCTCAAAACAGTTAAGTAAATTAATGTCTTTGTTGCAACAAAACAAGTAGAGTATTTTTAATTAAGAAGCTAATTATTCAAAATATAAGGTTAAATTGTATTTTTAGGAGGTAGTTTAATAATGATTAGGAGAAATAAAAAAATTTTATCATTAACTCTTTCAATGGCTGTCTTTACTACTATGTTTATGTCAACTTCATTTATTACAAAGGCTGAAACTGTAAGTTTAGGAGCAAACAGTGAAATTACCTCAAATGCATCTACAGAAAGTACAGCAGTAGCAACTAATATTGCGTTAAATAAGCCGTCAACCGCATCTTCAGTTACAGGTGGAAATACTGCTTCTTTAGCTGTTGATGGAAATGCTGGAACTAGGTGGGAGTCTGCTCAAGGCAGTGATCCTCAATGGATATCTATTGATTTAGGTGGAAGTTATAATATCTCAGGAGTAAAACTAAATTGGGAAACTGCTGCTGCAAAAGATTATAAGATACAAGTATCAATTGATAATAAAAATTGGATAGATACTTATACAAAAACAGGAGGAACAGGAGGAGTAGAAAACATAAATTTTAATTCTACTGCAACTGGAAGATATATAAGAATGCTTGGAACAGCAAGAACTACACAATATGCGTACTCTCTATGGGAATTTGAAGTATACGGTACTCCAGATGGTAATACAGCTAACAATGTGGATTTAGGTCCAAATGTTAAAATATTTGATCCATCAATGCCAAGTTCTGATATTCAAAATACTGTTGATAGCGTATTTAGTAAGATGGAGACAAATCAGTTTGGAAATGAAAGATATGCCTTTTTGTTTAAGCCAGGTTCATATAACGTAAATGTAAATGTAGGTTTCTTTACGTCTGTATTAGGACTTGGAAAGACACCAGATGCAGTTAATATAACTGGTGCAGTACGTTGTGAAGCAGATTGGATGGGTGGAAATGCGACTTGTAACTTCTGGAGATCGGTTGAAAATGTTGCTGTGACTCCAACTTATTCTTCTAATAATTTAGCGCCAGCAGG
>Ga0183101_1000045_pt7 | contig 19120 bp, 13 predicted proteins | sample Biomet3_FD_127790 | JGI IMG/M metagenome (GOLD analysis project Ga0183101, IMG submission 127790) | Microbial communities from bioreactor (seeded with sewage sludge) at LBNL, California, USA - Biofuel metagenome 3 | ecosystem: Engineered > Bioreactor > Anaerobic > Unclassified ...
CTAGTCAAGAAGTCCAAAAGAGAGTAAACCATATCATGGATATCGTTCATTCTACATTCCAACATGTCTTTAGGAAATTTTATCCTCAGACTTTATTCTATGCCACTCGCATTGTCGGCGAAGATGACGCAGAGGATGTGGTACAAGATGCCTTTATTGAACTATGGAAAAGAAAAGATGAAATCGTTGATGAGGAACATATCAAAGCTTTCCTTTTCCGCACAACTTATACTCGTGCCTTAAATGTCCTTAAACATCGGTCTATCACTCAAAATTATGCCGAAGCAATGCAGCAATTAGATTTAGAAAGAGCACGATTTTACCATCCGGAAAACAATGACACTATCAACAGAATAGAAAACAAAGAACTGCACGATCAAATAGAAGCGAGGATTAATGAGCTCCCCGATCGATGTAGAGAAGTATTTGTTATGAGCTATCTTCACGACATGAAAAACAAGGAGATAGCAGAGCTATTGAATATTTCGATCAAGACAGTCGAAGTCCATATCTACAAAGCCTTGAGGTTTCTTAGATCTCGTTTAGATTCTTTGACTTTTATATTTTTATTTTTTTATCTAAAGATATAAGTGATTTTAATGCATCAGTTGTTTTACGAATAGACATCAATGAATAAAATGATAGAACTGAACGACAAATTATTAAAAGACTATTTACTCGGCAAATGCACCGAAGAAGAAGCGAGGCACATCTTGAAATGGATACATGAATCGGACGAACATGCTACCCAATTGTTCAAGATAGAGGAGCTATATCACCTTGGACGCTTCGAAGAATATACAAAGAAAGCAGGAAAAGCCGAGAATCGTTTGATGTCGAAGATCAAAATGATTGAAAACGAGAGATCTCATCGTATACAACTAATGAGATGGATAAAATACACAGCAATCGCTGTGGTAGTTCTACTGGTCGGTAACGGTTATTGGAGTTATCGTCATCAGACTCTACCGGAGATGATTACTACCCAAGCATTAGATAAAGTACAACAGATTACTCTGCCCGATGGAACTAAAGTATGGCTTAACCGAACTGCCACTTTAAAATATCCGAAGAATTTTAAAAGCAATAAACGAGAAGTAGAGCTCGAAGGTGAAGCTTATTTTAAAGTAACAAAAAATCCACATCGGCCTTTTATTGTAAGCAGTAAAGCCATGAGCGTAAAAGTACTAGGCACTGTATTCGATTATAATACTAAGAGCGAAGCAAATAAAGAAGAAGTTTCACTGCTCGAAGGAATGGTCCAAGCAATAGGTCACAAAGAAGAAGGGAAAGTTACGATTATGCCGGGACAAAAGGTTATATTAGACAAACAAAACCATCGCATGATCGTCCAACAAGTAAATGCCGATCTGGAAGCGGTATGGCATAATAACATGATACCATTGAAGAATGCCAATATCAGTGATATTGTTCGCATTTTAGAAAGATTTTACAATGTGCATATCACCGTAGATTCAAATTTCGACAAGAACATGACTTATTCCGGTGTTATAAAACGAAACAACACGATAGATTCGGTATTATCTGCTCTGTCATACGCCATCCCAATACGCTACACAATAACAGGTTCGTATATTCATCTGGCAAACAAGCACTGATTTCATACAACATATAAAAGAGTGCGGAGTAACTATTTAAAAGCTACTCCGCACTCTTTTTTTTAAGAAATAGAAAAAAATAAAGAAAACAATAAGTGATTTTTGTAATAGCATTGTATTTAAGTTATAACAGATAAGAAAAAGTCGACATTCTTAAAGCTGTTATTCATTAAACTAATTTATATAACTATAAATGTAATATGAGAAAACATTACTCTGAACGTAGCCCGATATTGATTCGAGCTATTCTAATCTTACTATTATTAATGGTTCCTTTACAATGGAGTTTCGCTCAAATCAACCTTTCAACGAAACAAGAATCATTAGAGAGCGTGGTAAAGAAAATTAAATCTCAGACGAAGTATCAATTTTTCTACAATGACAACTTGGCTTCGCTAAGGTTGAACCCTATCAAAGTAAAGGGTGCCGATATTGAGAAAGTCCTCAATAAATTATTCGAGGGTAAAGAAGTGACGTATAAAATAGTAGGTAACGTCATCTATCTTTCTAAGACAGAAGCAATTCAACAAAATGCCTCACAACCGAAACAGAAAAAGAGCCACACGATTGCAGGTAAAGTCACTGATTCAAAAGGCGAACCTTTGATCGGGGTAAGCATTAAAGTAAAAGGCGCAAATGTTTATGCCATTACTGATGTAAATGGCAATTATAAGCTGACAACCGACGAAGCAAATTCCACAATTGTCTATTCTTATATTGGATATAAGACTCACGAAATTTCACAAAGCAATAAAAACACATTGAATATCCAAATGCAAGAAGAATCACAAATGATCAGTGAAGTTGTAGTAACGGCATTAGGTATCAAACGTGCTCAAAAAGCTTTAAGTTATAATGTCCAGCAGGTCGATAATGATGAACTGACACGCAACAGAGATGCCAATTTTATCAATGCTCTTTCAGGGAAAGTGGCAGGTGTAACCATAAATGCATCTTCATCAGGTATCGGTGGCGCCAGCAAAGTGGTAATGCGTGGTGCAAAAGCGATCGAACAGTCTAGCAACGCACTCTATGTCATAGATGGTGTACCAATGTTCAATTTGAATAGTGAAGGAGGCAAGGAATTTAGTTCGCAAGGAACAACTGAAGCCATAGCCGATCTCAACCCCGATGATATCGAATCAATGTCTGTACTGACAGGTGCAGCAGCAGCCGCTCTTTATGGAAGTCAAGCGGCCAATGGTGCGATCGTTATCACAACCAAAAAAGGTAAAGCAGGGCACACGGAGCTCACCTTGACACAAAGCACTGAATTTCTAAACGCTTTTGTTCTTCCCAAATTTCAGAATCGTTACGGCACAGGAAGTTCGCTTACAGACGTTGCTGTTCTTGACAAAAGCTGGGGGAAATTACTCAACGAATCAAACTTCAGAAACTATTCTCCTAGAAGAGATTATCTGAAGACGGGCCTAATAGCGACCGAAAGTATGACCTTGTCGACAGGTTCCGAGAAAAATCAGACCTACCTATCTGGAAGTGCTGTCAATTCTGCCGGAATTATTCCAAATAATAAATACAACCGCTATAACTTCACTTTTCGCAATACAACATCTTTCCTAAATGACAAGATGACACTTGATGTTGGTGCGAGCTATGTGAAACAAAATGATTTGAATATGGTGAATCAAGGAACTTATTCGAACCCCTTGGTATCGGCCTATTTATTTCCAAGAGGTGATGATTGGAACGATATACGTATGTATGAGAGATACGATACACAACGTAAAATCTATACCCAATATTGGCCACAAGAGCTAAATGAGTTCACCGGACAGAATCCTTATTGGATTAACTATCGCAATTTACGCGAGAACAGGAAAGATCGCTACATGCTAAATGCGAATCTCAATTATCAAATTCTTAATTGGTTGAGTGTTGTTGGACGTATTCGTATCGACAATTCCAATACGGACAATGAAGAGAAGCTGTATGCAACTTCAAACAAAACGCTGACCGAAGGATCGGATTATGGATATTATGGCGTTTCTGCAACAAAAGATAAACAAACCTATGGAGACTTGATGCTTAATATCAATAAGACATTTAAAGAAATAATCTCATTGCAAGCCAATATTGGTGGTTCTTTTTCAAATATCCAACAAGATGTACTAACTAACCAAGGTCCAATTCGGGAAGATTTATTTTCTAATAAATTTAACGTCTTTCAATTAGATAATACCAAGACAAGAAGAATGCAATCGGGCTACCACGACCAAACGAAGTCTTTATTTGCCAGTGTTGAGTTGGGGTACAAAGGTGCTTATTACTTAACATTGACAGGACGAAACGATTGGCCTTCTCAATTGGCAGGACCTAATTCTAAGAAGACCTCATTCTTCTATCCATCAATCGGTACCTCTCTGGTGTTGTCACAAATATTTCAGCTTCCAGAGCAAATCTCTTATTTGAAAGCTAGAGCATCATATGCGTCAGTAGGTTTACCTTTCCCACGTTTCTTGGCCAATCCTACTTACGAATGGGATAGTTCTTTGCAACAATGGAAAAACAAGAGCAATTACCCGATGTACAATCTGAAACCGGAAAAGACAAATTCTTGGGAAATAGGTATCACGGCACGTTTCTTAGGACATTTCAATATGGATCTAACCCTTTATACGACCAAGACCTATAACCAGACATTTGACCCTGCCATATCTGTATCATCGGCATACTCTACGTTGTATGTACAGACAGGTAGTGTACGAAATCAAGGTATAGAACTTGCTTTAGGGTATAAAAACAATTGGGGCGATTTTTCTTGGGCATCTAATTATACCTTTAGTGCCAACCGCAATAAGATTCTCGAATTGGTACGCAATTACGTACATCCCGAAACAGGAGCTATCATCAACAAAGACCGTTTGGATGTGGGAGGTTTGTCACAAGCTCACTTCGTTTTAAAAGAAGGTGGAACTTTAGGAGACTTATACTCTCTTTCAGATCTACAACGAGATAGTGAAGGAAAAGTTTATATCGATAAAGACGGGAATGTAAATACAAACAACAACGTAAAAGAAAACAAGCTTGGCAGTGTTTTCCCGAAAAGTAATATGTCTTGGCGTAATGACTTTACTTGGAAAAATTTGAATGTCGGATTTATGTTCTCTGCCCGCTTTGGTGGTATCGTTTATTCAGCGACACAAGCAGCGATGGACTTGTATGGCGTTTCGGGAGCATCGGCCGACGCTCGCGATTTAGGATATGTATTAGTAAACAAAGACGATCATATAAAACCAGAGGTTTGGTATGCGGCCATAGGTAGCAAAAATGGTATTCCACAATATTACACCTATAGTGCTACCAACGTACGTCTTCAAGAAGCAAGTATAGGATATACATTTAAGAAAAATCACTTTTGGGGCATCGGTGATCTAACCTTATCATTAGTAGGACGTAATCTTTGGATGATCTATTGTAAAGCACCATTCGACCCCGAATCGGTTGCCACAACAGGAAACTATTATCAAGGCATCGATAATTTCATGACTCCGAATACCCGCAATATCGGATTTAATGTCAAACTTAAATTTTAATACATAATACAATGATAAATATAAAAAATCTAATATTGTCAATAACCTCGGCAAGCTTTTTAATAGGACTTACAGCTTGTACCGACGGCTATAATGGATATAATACGAATCCTTACGATACAACAAAGGAAGAGATGCAACGTGATGGTTACTTGTTAAGTTCAGCTCTTACCGGTATGGAAGGATGGGTTATTCCTTTGGATGTCAATACCAGTCAATTCATAGAATGCCTATTAGGAGGTTCTTTTAGCGGATATATATCCGATTCAAATAGTGGGTTCAATGGCAAAAATTTTGCTTGTTATAATCCCGAAGAACATTGGATCAGAGTTCCCTTCAATGATGTAATTCCTGCAATATTCATCCGCTATGCACAAGTGAAACAAGCGACCGATGACCCAATACCATTGGCTGTTTCAGACATTATAAAAGTAACAGCGATGCAGCGCATTACCGATATTTATGGTCCTATACCTTATTCTAAAATAGGTAGTGATGGCAATATTACAGCACCATACGATTCACAGCAAGCTGTATATAACAAAATGTTCGAGGAACTCGATAACGCCATTGCCGTATTAACAAAAAACAGGACCAACGATTTCAGCCCTAAATGCGACAAGGTCTATTCAGGCAATATATTACATTGGATTAAATATGCCAATTCTTTAAAACTACGTTTGGCAATACGCATTGCCAATGTAGATGCAGCTACTGCTCAAAAGAAAGCAGAAGAAGCTGCAAACAACGAAATCGGCACAATGACTTCGAACGAAGACAATGCATATATGCCTGTTGCAAGCACAAATCCATTCAGAGTGATCATGTTCGAATATAATAACGGTGACTCTAGGGTATCTGCAGACATCACCTCATACATGAATGGATATAATGATCCCCGCAGACCATTCTATTTTACTCCTTCAACATTCAACGATGCAACTATAAACGGCTATATCGGACTCCGTTCGGGAATACAAATACCTGGTGGAGCAACCATTAAGCAGTATTCGAATATGAATGTAGCCAAAGATTCTAAAGTAATGTGGATGAATGCAGCAGAAACATCTTTTTTAAAGGCAGAAGGTGCCCTCAGAGGTTGGAATATGGGTACTCCATCTATCAGTGCAAGTTCAACAGCCGAAGGCTTTTACAAAGAAGGCATCAAATTTTCTTTTGACCAATGGGGAGCATCAGGTGCAAACGATTACGCTAACGACGGAACAAGTACTCCAGCTCTTTATAAAGATCCTGTTAATGCCAGCTTCTCAAACGAAGGTTCACCCGCAACGATTACTATCAAATGGGATGCCAGTGCAGGATTCGAAACAAATTTGGAACGTATCATTACCCAGAAATGGATTGCCAATTTCCCACTCGGCATTGAAGCTTGGTCTGAATACCGTCGCACAGGCTATCCTAAACTAATGAAAGTTCAAGTTAATCTAAGTGGAGGGAAAGTATCATCGGACAGAATGGCCCGTCGTTTGGCATATCCAGAACTAGAACGTACCGATAATACAACGAACTATAATAATGCTGTCAACAGTCTACTAGGAGGACCCGATACAATGGGCACTGATGTTTGGTGGGCTAAGAAAAATAAATAAAATCAAATACGATGAAAAGAAAATATTTCAAACAAACATTTTGGCTAGCTGCATGCTTTGTTCTTTCTGTTTGCTTCACAGGATGCAGCAATTGGACAGATACCGAGTCTATGAAGATTAATGAATCGAACATACAAAATCAAAATCCGAAACTTTATGCACAATATCTTACGAAATTAAGAGCGTATAAAGATTCAAAACACAAAATTATTATCAGTTGGTTCGACAATAGCAACAAACTTCCCATCAATCAGGCCCAGCATATTTTAGCTTTGCCTGACAGTTTGGATTACGTATCGTTAATGACTCCAGACACGCTAACTCAATCCGAATTGGATGAGATCGCAAATGTAAGAAAGAATAAAGCTACAAAGTTTATTTTTACGATCGATTTTGAAGCTATTAAACTAATATACGATGACCGAGCAAAAGACTTTGAAGCTAAAAAAGCAAAAGCTGAAGCGGAGGGCAAACCGTTTACTCTTACTTATCCGGATTTCAATAACTTCTTAATAGACTCTGTCAAGACAACCCTGAAATTGGTCGATAAATATCATTATGACGGAATCAATGTTGCATACAACGGTAAGTTGAAGTTATATATGAGCAATGAAGATAAAGTAACATATACCGGATACGAAAACGATTTTCTGGGAATTGCTCTCGACTGGCACTCTCGCCATGCCGATAAAATTTTATTTTACCAAGGCAAACCTCAAAATATGATAGATCAAAGTATCCTTTCGGATTGCAAGTATATCATTTTACCGTGTACCGATGCTGTTTCATCAGCGGGTATCGTATATACGACCAATTCCGCATGCGTACAAGGTGTTCCTACCGACAAGTTTATTCCAATGGTGCAAACAACCTCACTCGACAAAAGTGATGTAAAAACAGGATATTGGTCTAATGGCATACATGCAATAACCGGAGCTGCCACATGGGTAGCAGAAGAACATAGCGATTTTTCTATCACCGGCTTGGGAATCTACAATATTAGTACCGATTATTATCATCCAGCTTGGACTTATAATTATGTCCGAACGGCTATCACCACTATCAACCCATCTATAAAAAAATAAAAGATATGAAACGGACTTATATATATATAATTCTGCTGTTTACCATCTATATTCTCGGAAGTTGTACTAGCGAAGAGAATTTTGATAATAAAATATTTATCGACAGCACAGCAAAAACAAGCGAACTGATTATTAAAGGCAGTACAACAGAGTTTTCCAAAGTAATCAACGTTGCTTTAGCCAAACCTGCCGAGACAAATATTACAATTGCATACAAGGCAGACCCGGATTTAGTAAAGACTTATAACGAAGCCTATTACAGCAAAGCAGTAATGCTACCTGACACTTGTTATACTATTGAAGACAAGCAGGTCACTATTAACCAAGGAAGCATAAAATCTAAAGACACTAAAATAGATTTTTCTAAATTATATTCTTTAAGTAGAGATACTGTTTATGTTCTTCCTATTAGCATTCAAAGCAATAATATGCCAATACTGGCTAGTGCCCGCACCTATTATTTTGTATTGAAAGCAGGTGCATTGATTAACGTAGTAGCCGATATCGAAAAGAACTATTGTACTATCGATTGGAAAAAACCGGAAGTTGTCAACAACTTATCACAGTTCACAATGGAAACATTGATCCGCATACGAGACTACGACCGTTTGATTAGTACTATAATGGGAATCGAAGGCAAATTTCTTATTCGTTTAGGAGACGCAGGTTATCCTTCCAATCAGATCCAAATAGCAACATCACGTGGTAATTTTCCTTCCGCAGATTCAAACAAAGGATTACCTACCAATCAGTGGGTACATGTCGCATTAACTTACGATTCGTCAACATCAGAATGGATAATCTATGTCAATGGTAAAATGCAATCTAAAGGAACAAAGGATCTCGGTTCTATTAATCTTGGCGTTAGCGGCAAAGATGGATTCTGCATCGGACGTTCTTACGAAGATAGCCGCTACCTATGCGGTAATATCTCTGAATGCCGTATTTGGAACGTTGTGCGCACACAAGAAGAAATAGCAAACAATCCATATTATGTTAATCCATCAACACCGGGATTGGTCGTTTATTGGAAGTTTGATGATCAGTCAGCTTTCAGAGTAAAAGATTATACTGCAAATGGAAACGATGCAGTTGCTGCAAAGACTTTATCGTGGACTTCTGTTTCACTCCCAGCCAAATGATTTTGATTAAATATAAAAAGACCATGGAATATATGAATAGTTTAAATATTAAAAAACTTTCGTTATTGCTTTTTTTAGGGACTCTTTTCATGACCTCTTGCTCAGAGAAGATCGATGTAAATTCAATAGACGAAAGTAAATACCAATCGAGTGAAAGCACATTGGCTTTTATCTCCGATAAATACGGAAATAGCGTAGCAGACTCACTAAACTTTGCAGATCAAGATTCTACAAAGTTATACGTTGAACTTTCTCAGGCGACGATAGATAATGCGTCTTTCTCTTTAGTTTACGATACAAAAGCTCTGAATGATTATAATACCGCTCACGGTACGTCTTTTAAAGCATTTCCCGAAACCTTAGTTTCTATTAACGGCAACGTAACAATAGCCAAAGGTGATAATAAATCATCAGCCGCACTAGTAAAATACCGTACTGCCAACGAGTTGGATTCAATGGGCACCTATGTTATTCCTTTTAGCGCAAAAGTAGTTTCGGGTAGTGTGTCGCTCTCCGAAACGAAATCACAGTTCCTACTATTTGTGAAAGATATTTCCAAACTTCCCAACTGCCATAAATCAACAGGAATTAAGATTATTAGCTGTATGGAAATAAATGATACAAATCCGTTGAATAATTTGTGCTTTACCTTGAAGAAGAGTGGCAAGCCATTAATAGATATGGTTATTCTTTTCTCAGGAAATATCAATTTCGATTCGCAAACGGGACGTGTATACAACTATAACAATGAGAATGTACAGCATTTCCTCGACTATAAGGAAAAATATTTAAAGCCCCTACAAGATCGGGGAATTAAAGTTATTCTTGGTATCTTAGGCAATCACGACAGGTCGGGTGTTGCAAATTTATCTACAGAGGCAGCTAAACAATTTGCACAAGATCTAAAATCTGTATGCGACGCATACAATTTGGATGGTGTATTTTTTGATGATGAATATTCATCATATCAAAATCCTGTTCCTCCCGGCTTTGTAAGTCCATCGAGTGCCGCAGCTTCTCGCCTATGCTACGAAACAAAAAAAGCGATGCCCAATAAGTTGGTCACTGTTTACGCCTATAGTACTACTAGCTCCTTACCCGATGTAGATGGACATAAATCCGGCGAATTTGTCGATTATGGCATTCACGATTACGGTGGAAGTTTTGATTTAAGCAGCAACTATCCGGGCATGCCCAAGTCAAATATGGCACTATACTCTCAAGAATTTGCCAGAGGATATTACGCTTCATCAAACTCATTAAAAGCACTAAGAGATAATGGATATGGAGCACACATGATATTTGCAATGGATCCGAATAGCTCGAACTTTGCTACACGCCAACTTCCAGCCATGCAAAATATCGCAACATATCTATTCGATGATGAGTTAGTTTATGATGGTAAACCATATTCTAAAGATTGGTAACTTTAAAAAACATAAGACATGAAAATAAAATATATGTATTTATATGCTTCCCTGTTGGCAACGACATTGGGAGTTTCATCGTGTGGAAGTAGCAATGATGATAACAATCCTATAGAAAAGCCAGCTGAATTGGCTCTAGATAAAGATACCATCAAAGTAGGCGTAGAAGAAACGGCTGAATTGAATGTGAAAGAAGGAGCGGGATCTTATAAAGTCTTTTCAGAAAATCCGACTATAGCTACAACAGAGATTGCGGACAAAAAGATAACTATAAAAGGGCAGGATAAAGGTTATACAGCCGTTGTTGTCTCCGACGAGAATGGAGCTTACAAAAGAATACCTGTTCAATCGATGTACAAACATATGGCAGCAGACAGCACAAATCTGCGTATCAATATGAAATTGGGCAATACCCAAAATGTAACGATAACGCTTACTGCGGGTAACGGTAATTACAAAGCTCAAATCGATAACAGTAATATTGCGAAGATCGCTTCTATAGATGGAAATAAAGTGACGATTACCGCTTTAACAGAAGGTTCAGCAAATTTAATCATAACCGATATGATGAATCTGTCTCTAACTATACCCATCACCACCAAAACGACAACAGTACCTTACACTTCAGAAGAGTTGCAAGTATTAAAGAATGACAACACGCTGCATTATACATTTAATGGCAATAGCGTATACAATGAAAGTGATTCTTGGTACAATTATATTAACCAAATGGATGGGGATTATAATATGTATGGGTTTGATTACTATGGGTACATGTACTTTAAAGTCTGGTTTGAGGGAGATAAAACCGTAGGGAAAAAGTCTCCGGCCAAAATAGAAGCCAAAATAACTTGGAATGACAATGCATCATCCTCAGATGCCTTGACGTTCGAAATTGTCAAGAACGATGGAACATTTATTTGGGCAGTATACTCCTTTATACAAGATAACAAGTTGTATTATGGTAACTTCTGTCAGAAAATTAGCGCTGATCAATAAAATAATATCATGGATGAAAAGATAGGTAATTGCACTTTTTAAGGTTAAAGATTGATTTTTCATTAGATGAGGAACGGAAATATAAAAAACCGTTCCTCATTTTTTTATAAGCATTTTCGATACACAGAGACCCGTTTTATCTTATTTTTGAGGCGAGACAACTAAAAGACAATGAGATACGCCGCATCTCGCATATCTATTTTATTGGCTTTATTTAAAAAATAAAAACTAATTTATTTTTGCTAAAACGCTTCGCTTGGAGTAACTTTGCATTCTCGTATAGAGAAGGAATCAAAAACATAGATATATGCTTACCATTAAACAAATTACAGAAAATACAGACACTGTTATAAAGGGTCTGGAAAAAAAGCATTTTAAAAACGCAAAAGAGGCTGTCGCAAAGGTTATTGAACTGAACGACATACGCCGCAATTCACAAAAGCAACTAGATGATAACTTGGCAAAGTCAAAATTACTTGCCAAAAGCATCGGACAACTCATGAAAGAAGGCAAGTCCGATGAAGCGGCTTCTATCCGAAAAGAAGTTTCCGAATTCAAAGATCTTAGCAAAACATTGGAAGATCAAATGGAAAAGGCTGCTACTGATATGCGAAATTTACTCTATACGATTCCTAATATTCCTCACGAAAGTGTACCCGAAGGATTCGGAGCTGATGATAACAAGGTAGAGAAAATGGGCGGTCAAAACACCGTCCTTCCTGTTAACCCACTACCCCATTGGGAATTGGCAAAGAAATATGATATTATTGATTTCGATCTAGGAGTTAAAATCAGTGGTGCCGGCTTCCCCGTATATAAGGGGAAAGGAGCTCGTTTGCAACGCGCGTTGATCAACTTTTTCCTTGACGAAGCTCGCAACAGTGGCTATACCGAAATACAACCGCCTACGGTAGTCAATCAGGATTCCGGATATGGTACAGGACAGCTTCCTGACAAAGAAGGACAAATGTACCACTGCGAATTGGACGATTTATACCTGATTCCGACAGCCGAGGTTCCTGTAACAAACATTTATCGGGACGTTATCCTCGAAGAAAAAGAACTACCTATCAAGAACTGTGCTTATACCCAATGCTTTCGTCGCGAAGCCGGATCTTATGGTAAAGACGTTCGGGGTCTGAACCGTCTGCACGAATTCTCAAAAGTAGAATTGGTACGCATCGACAAACCCGAACATTCGTATGATTCGCTCAAAGAAATGCTGGCTCACGTTGAAGGGTTATGCCAGAAACTTGAATTGCCATACCGCATTCTTCGCCTTTGCGGTGGAGATATGAGCTTTACGTCTGCTCTCTGCTTCGACTTTGAAGTTTATTCCGAGGCACAAAAACGCTGGTTGGAAGTTAGTTCTGTATCAAACTTCGAAACTTATCAGGCCAACCGCTTGAAATGCCGTTACCGCACAACAGCCGACAACAAAAAAATAGAGCTATGCCATACCCTCAACGGTTCTGCATTGGCCCTACCCCGTATTGTTGCCGCATTACTTGAAAACAATCAGACCCCCGAAGGCATCAAGATACCCAAAGCCCTTGTTCCTTATTGTGGGTTCGATATAATCGATTAACATAAAGCAGACAGCTTTAACCCTTTAAATGAAAAACGATGAATAAAATTGTCCACAAGGAGCAACTTTCCGAAAAAGTATTCCTGTTCGAAGTCGAAGCCCCGTTAATAGCCCGTTCCCGCAAGGCCGGCAATTTCGTTATTATCCGTGTAGGAGAAAAAGGCGAACGCGTCCCTTTAACTATTTCCATGGCCGATAAAGGAAAGGGGACTATTACCATTATTGCACAAAAGGTCGGCGTATCAACCGAGAAATTGTGTGATCTGAAAGTTGGCGATAGCCTGACAGACGTAGTAGGTCCGCTAGGCCAAGCTACCAATATCGAGAACTTCGGCACAGTCGTTTGTGCGGGAGGCGGTGTAGGCAATGCTCCGATGTTGCCTATAGCTCAGGCACTCAAAGCGGCAGGCAACAGGGTTATTTCTGTTTTGGCAGGACGCAACAAAGATTTGATTATCTTGGAAGATGAGATTCGCAAATGCTCCGACGAGGTGATCATCATGACCGACGATGGTTCATACGGAAAGAAAGGGCTTGTTACAAATGGTATCGAAGAGGTTATTCTGCGCGAGAAAGTAAATAAATGCTTCGCCATCGGCCCGGCGATTATGATGAAATTTGTCTGTCTGCTTACAAAAAAATACAATATACCAACCGAAGTTTCTCTCAATACGATCATGGTAGATGGTACCGGAATGTGTGGAGCTTGCCGCGTCAGCGTAGGTGGCAAAACAAAATTCGTTTGCGTAGATGGTCCCGAGTTTGACGGACACGAAGTGGACTTTGATGAGATGATGAGACGCCTTGCGGCCTACAGACCGGAAGAAAGAGTCGATCTCGAACGCTACGAAAAGACAACTACCGAAGAAGACAAAGTGGACGAAAACAGTCGTGATGCAGCTTGGCGGGTAGATCTCCGCAAATCGATAAAAGCGAAAGAGCGCACCGAGATTCCTCGAGCTAAAATGAACGAGCTCGATCCGGAATACCGCTCGCACTCTCGCAAAGAAGAAGTAAACCAAGGACTCACCGAAGAACAAGCTTTGACAGAAGCCAAACGTTGTTTGGATTGTGCCAATCCGGGTTGCATTACAGGTTGTCCTGTGAACATCGATATTCCACGGTTCGTGAAAAATATCGAATGCGGAGAATTTCTCGAAGCAGCAAAGACCTTGAAAGAAACCAGTGCACTACCGGCTGTTTGCGGACGGGTTTGCCCTCAAGAAAAACAGTGCGAATCGAAATGCATTCACTTGAAGATGAACAAAGAGGCTGTTGCTATCGGTTATTTGGAACGTTTTGCAGCCGACTTCGAACGCGAAAGTGGCAATATCTCTGTGCCCAAAATAGCAGAAAAGAACAACATAAAGATTGCAGTGGTCGGTTCTGGTCCTTCAGGACTATCCTTTGCAGGCGATATGGCCAAAAAAGGATACGACGTTACTGTTTTCGAAGCACTACACGAAATAGGCGGCGTTTTGAAGTATGGTATTCCGGAATTTCGTTTACCCAACAAGATTGTAGATGTAGAGATTGAGAGTCTTGCCAAGACAGGTGTCAAATTTATCAAAGACTGCATCATCGGAAAGACCATTAGCGTAGAGGAACTCGAGGCTGAAGATTTTAAAGGCATATACATTGCATCGGGTGCAGGACTCCCCAACTTCATGGATATTCCAGGTGAAAATCTAATCAACGTACTTTCGTCTAACGAATACTTGACTCGCGTAAACCTGATGGATGCAGCGAGTGACGAAAGCGACACTCCCGTTTCTTTCGGTAAGAATGTGGCAATAATCGGTGGTGGCAATACAGCAATGGACTCTGTCCGCACAGCACGCCGTCTTGGCGCAGAAAGAGCGATGATTATCTATCGCCGTTCTGAAGCCGAGATGCCTGCACGTCTCGAAGAAGTGAAACACGCCAAGGAAGAAGGTATCGAATTTCTCACACTACACAATCCGATAGAATATATTGCCGACGAGCAAGGTAAAGTCAAACAAGTAGTCTTGCAAAAAATGGAACTTGGCGAACCCGATGCTTCAGGACGCCGTAGCCCGGTGGCTATTCCAGGTGCAATAGAAACAATTGATATCGATCTGGCCATTGTCAGTGTAGGCGTATCGCCCAACCCGATTGTTCCAAAATCTATCAAAGGTCTAGAATTGGGAAGAAAGAACACTATTGCCGTCAACGACGACATGCAGTCTTCTATTCCGACAATCTTTGCAGGAGGTGACATCGTACGTGGTGGAGCAACCGTAATCCTTGCCATGGGCGACGGAAGACGTGCAGCTGCTGCAATGGACAAGCAACTAACGAAATAATAACTTCGCACAAATATTACTTTTGCAAGATAATATTTTGCAAAAAACGTATTAAAGAGGGATAAATCATTCGACACTCAGAATGGTTTATTCCTCTCAATATATTCCAATATTCGACGTATCCAATTCATCTACACAGAATACACTCGCCCACATACGAATTGGCTCTTTAGATACCCACAGAGCATCATTTAGACCAGTTCTAAACAGAGGTCCGCTGAAAATAAGGACTCTACAGCATACTCTAGGGCCGATTTTCGGACTTTTTTTCGCTGGCGTTGTATACGGTACACCGTTAACCTGCTGTGGGATAGCGCGTAATGGTGTCACACGGAGGTGGCAAAGGAGAATTATAAAGATTAAATTGGATGCATATTCCCTTACCTCTTTTACCGATGACACAGAAATAAGTTAAAAGTAAATGCTGCGCAAGCAATTTATTTTCCAGAAGGCCTTGAACAGTGAATATTCCACAATATTCTGATACTTTTTTATCTTAATATGCCATAGAAGACCTTATAGAGCACTATTCTCGCTATCGTTTCAGCGTTCTAATATAAAGCAAATTGCAACAAGACATAAATGTATCGTGACATGTACTGAATAAGTTGACACAAACTTATTCAAAAATGAGAAATAATAAGAAGATTGACGATCACATTCGTCTAGAGATTTTAAACTCTTACCTTCATGGAAGCAAGGGTAAGTATACCATTGAAAAAGAAAATGGTATATCCAGAGGTGCAATTCGTAAATGGCTTCGTATCTTTGGGCTGGAAGACAAACCATTCCCATTATATATGAAGGATAAAGCTGTATCAACCGGTATTGAGGATGTGTCTTCAGAAGAAGATATCACCTCTTTGAAAGTGCGCATTAAGCAATTGGAATCAGAACTGAAGCGTGCAGAGATGGCCCGTGACGTGTATGATTGCATGATTGACCTGGCTGAAGAGAAGTATCACATCAAGGTACGAAAAAACTCCGATGTCAAGTAGTAGGTTGCTTGTCACAAAAGGCGGGTAAAGGTATAAGTTATACCATATCCGCCCTTTGCGGACTGCTTGACATTTCCCGACAAGGGTACTACAAGCACAAAGAAACAAATGCCGAACAAGATGTACTCATAAGCAGCATCACGTATTACTGTCAATCTCTGCGTCAGGAGCTTCCCCGAAGCGGTTGCCGCGAGCTTTACAGTCTGTGTAAGTCTCGGTTCGGAGAAAAGTTCACGATAGGACGCGACCGATTTATCGATGTCCTTCGGGCCAACGGGATGATGCTGCGCCGCAGACGTTACAGACCTCGTACGACCAACTCCGATCATCCGTATCGGATCTATCCGGATTTGCTTAACACATCTCCTAAATACGTGGCCTGTGGTGTTTGCCGCATGATGGTGGGTGACATCACTTATATATCCACGAAAGAAGGATTTGCCTATCTTTCGCTGCTGACGGATGTCTTCAGCCGCATCATTGTGGGATATGCCCTCTTTCGGACTCTTGAAGCGGAAGGACCGGCAAAAGCGTTGATGATGGCCTGCGACTTTTATAAAGGCCAGGGATTCAACCTTTCAGGTCTTATCCATCACTCCGACCGAGGCGTGCAGTATGCATCAAAAGGTTATGTGTCACTGCTCAAAGAAAGAGGAATCGCTATCAGTATGACGCAAACGGGCGACCCCTTGCACAATGCCCTGGCCGAGAGGATGAACAATACCGTTAAGAACGGATGGCTCTTCGATTATGAGAATAAAACATTTGATGAAGCCCTGGAAGGTGTCGCCAGATCCATATATCTCTACAATTGGGCACGACCGCACCAAGCTCTGGCGATGAAAACACCGATGCAAATGCTCCCGGGAGAACATCCAAACCCACTTTGTTCAGCTGATGCTTTAAAGCATCAGCTGAACAAAACAGACTATAAAGAACAAACAATACTTGTTTGTCAATAAAAATAGGATTAACTTTGCAGAGTTGACAACTCCTTTAGGTATACATGATTGTAATTGTCAACTCCCTTAGGTTTACTAGTGTTTAACTGTCAACCAAATTCAGTACACCACATCGCGTGCAAATCGTTGATAGACAGCGAGAAATTCATAAGGACGAAAATAAATGTTTGTATGTATAAACTTTTATTTTTGTCCATATGAATTTTTATTTTCGTCCTTATCATTTTTCGAAAGCTGTGGTTCGATTGAGTGAATCAATAAGTGCTACTTGTGCATGTTAAGAAAGTATCAGTATCGCTTCCTATATTCACCTATAAAGGTTGTTCATACCAGCGTAGCTCCTCTTCAAGTAACTGGAAAGAGACGATTATTTCAACAAATCTATGCCTTCTTTATCTTTCCAAAACCACATATGCTCCTAAATTTGTTGACGTCCATATGTTTTCTGAAAAACTTAAGGACGTCACCGAAAAAACTAACATACGACAATTAGGCCTCATTGCTTAGATAATTTTTGTACAACCTATATAGAGATTTGATTATGTTAAAGGCAGCACCATATAGGCAAATAAACATTCTAATTCATGTCAAAGATTCTCTGCATTCTACAAATTAATACTCTAATAATATTGCAATTGCAAAATAATCTGATATTATTTTTATTTAGAAATTTTTCTTGACTATTTTTGTGAAAATATCATATAGAAATAAACCCAAAGATTAATAATTAAAGCAATGAAAAATAGAAGAATTAATGAATTCTTAATTACATTTTTTTTGGTAATAGCATGCTCATTTTCCCTGTTTGCCCAAATCAATAATGATATTGATTCAATATCGAGCCAATTATCGACAACAGTAGCACAAAATGGAGGATTGCTATGGAAAGTATCGGGAAACGGTCTTGCAAAAAGTTCCTATATTTTCGGGACTTATCATGACAATTACCATAGTTTTACTGAGAATCAAATATTCTCCATACCAGGACTGAAAAAAGCAATCGAAGAAGCGGAAGAAATTGCAACTGAAGATAATATATTTCCAACAAAAAAAGAAATATACACGATGTTTGATACTTCTCCTTACGAACGACTCCTTTCTCCTTCAGCAATTACGAGGATGCCAAAAGGCAAATATTACAGCAGTTTATTTAAAAGTTATAAGGAATGGCGAAAGTTTGATAAACAAATGAAAAGACAAGGTTTCTTCCCCTACTTACAACAAAAGCCCACATATTGGATGAACATTTTTAATATGAAACTTACTATGCAAATGGCACTACCGAGTATGGTGGATCGACCAAGCATTCCTATAGACTTGTATATAGCGAAATATGCGAGAGAAAAGAAAACGCCTATGTTCTTTTTAAATGCCCAATATCCTGGTGATACAGGTTTCTTCGGGATTTTTGATCCTATCTATGCCAAGACAAATGAAAAAATGCGCTACAAAAGGCCCCTAGAAGTACAGATAAAAGAACTTTGCAAATTATTAAACCAGATAGAATCTCCAAAATACAAGAAACTGTGCGAAGAAGGTATAAAGAAAGAAAAAGAAAAATATAATTATACAGGCATAAGAGATAGTTTGTTCAATGCTTATAAAACAATGGATATTAAGAAAATTGAAAAGATAGAAAAACTCATTATAAAACGACAAGGTAAAGATTATCTTTCCTATAGGATGTTTATATTAGACGGGCGTAATATAAGATGGATCCCAATCATAAAGAAGCACATGGCAGAACATGTTTGTTTTATTGCCTTTGGCTGTCGCCACCTTGTCGGAGAAACGGGGATTATCAATCTT
>Ga0183101_1000441_pt2 | contig 19108 bp, 22 predicted proteins | sample Biomet3_FD_127790 | JGI IMG/M metagenome (GOLD analysis project Ga0183101, IMG submission 127790) | Microbial communities from bioreactor (seeded with sewage sludge) at LBNL, California, USA - Biofuel metagenome 3 | ecosystem: Engineered > Bioreactor > Anaerobic > Unclassified ...
TAAATTGGACAAAGCAATTAGCGTTTATAGATTCAAATGTAGCGTCTGCAACTAAAGCAACACAAGATTCCGATGGAAAACCAATTAATACTACTTATGTTAAGAAAAATTGTACATGGAATGATTTAAAGGGGGTATAGCATGAATTATGGTACAACCCAATATGGAATTAATGAAGAAGATAACATAGATGAGATAAAACTAATATCACCTGATCTCATGAAATATATGCCCGACTACTATATTACATCTAAAGTTATGAATGAATTAGAAAATTCTAATTCGCTGGAGCTTGGAAGATTAAATTATAAAATTAGAGATATAAAGAATCAGCTTTGGATAGATACTGCAACATGGGGTCTTAGCTACTGGGAAAAGGAATATGGAATTGAAACTAATTTATTATTAGGGTATGAACAAAGGCGAGAAGTACTTAAGGCTAAGAAAAGAGGGCAAGGCACAACAACTAAACAGATGATTAAAAATGTAGCTGAAACTTTTTCAGGGGGAGAAGTAAACATAATACAAGATAATCCTAACTATGCTTTTGTAGTTCAATTTGTTGGAGTTAAGGGGATACCAAAAAACATGCAGTTATTTAAAGATATGCTGGAAAATATTAAACCTGCACATCTAGGATACACGATTAAATACACTTATACTGTTTGGAATGTATTAAAAGAAAATAAATTAACATGTAACAATGCAAAATTGAAGACATGGGATGAGTTAAAAGTTTATGAATAGAAAGGGTTGATTAAATGTTAACAACAACAAATTATGGATTGAAAAAGCCAGAAGGAAACGATGTTGTAAATATAGACGATTTAAATTACAATGCTGATGTTATAGATACAAAACTAAAAGAAATTAATACAAATTTACCACTTAAAGCTCCACTTGCGTCACCAGCATTCACAGGAGTACCAACTGCACCAACAGCAAACAATGGTACTAATAATACACAAGTAGCTACGACAGCATTTGTCAATAATGCTTTATCTCCAATTAATACATCCTTGTCAGAAAAAGCGGATAATATAGATAATTTCAGAACGACAGTTGCAAAAGATGTAACAGGAGCAATTAATGAATTAAATGCTAATAAGCCAACAATCGAAACTGGAACTTGGACTCCGGTGTTTAAAGGTACAACAGTGGCTGGTAGTAACACATATAGTCAACAATTTGCTAGATATACGAAACAAGGTAAGTTGGTAACTTGTTACTTTAGGTTGGAAATTTCTGTGAAAGATTCTGCAATGAATGGAAATATAGTAATTGGAGGATTGCCTTATACCGCTTTTAATATTAATGCCAATAGAGCAGGATTAGTCATTGCAAACTTAGCTAACATAACATTAGCAAGTGGTTGTTCTCAATTATGTGGTGAAATAATACCAAATGACAGTAGTATAAGTTTAATAGCTGTAGGAAGTAATACTTATGGTGTTGCTATTACAGCCGCAGATATAAAACTTGCAGTAATACACGGTTCAATAACTTATGAATCAAATTTTTAATATATAGGAGGCAATAAATTATGAATGAAAAGATATTTTTAAACGGACTCACAACTGATGGAGTAACAGTAATAAAACAAAAATATACAACAATAGAAGGGGTGGATTACAATATCGGAGAACAATGGGCAAAAGGTTATGCTAATTCTACGCAAGGTAGGCAAGAAGTACAAGCAGAAGTTATTGAACCTTATCTAAGTGCAGTAATGGCAATGTGGGGGGATAGTCCAACTGTTACAGTAGAAACTATTAGTTCTACACAATAGGAAAAAGGGGCGTAGAAAATTAAATAAAAATAAAGCAATATTAAGGGCTTTTAGGAGTTCTTTTTTGTTGCTTAAATTTATAGAAAGAAGGTTAATAATGGAAACAATAAGCATTGCATTAATATGCACGCTATTAGGAGTTACTATAAGCTATGCGACTTTTCAATTAAATAAAGGTAACTCAATACGAGCAGAAACTAAAGAAGGTGCCATAATGGCAGCCAAACTTGATTTTATATCTCAGGGCGTAAATAATATTCAAGTTAAAATGGAAGCTCAAGAAGGAAAGTTAAGTCAAATAAATGAAAGAGTTGCTAGGGTTGAGGAATCAACAAAATCAGCTCATCACAGATTAGATAATATAGAAAAAGGAGAAATGTAAAATGAAAGAAGTATTGATTAGTCAAGTTGCACCAGTAGCAGCTACTGCGGTAGTAGCAATTTTAGTAGCACTTATTAAAGCTGTTGGAGGTGCAACAATAGAAGTATTAGTCAAAAAGAAAGAAGAAATTGAGCAAAAAATCAAAGCAACAGGACATGAAGAAGAATTAAAAACAGCAAAAGAAGTATGGGATATTATAGAAGAAAAATATAGAATTACAGAAAATGCAGATCAAGTTTTAGGATCTAAATCAAATGAGTTCGATAAATTATTACTTAAAAGAATACCAGGACTATCTCAGGAAAATATCAATAATTTAAGACAAGCTATAGCAGGACAAGTTAACGTTGGAAAGCAAGCTATATTAACTAAAGAAGATGCAATAAAAAAATTGCAAGATACTAATACTTCATTACAATCAGAGAATAAATCTCTTAAAGAGCAGTTAAATAAAGTTCAAACTTTAGTAGGCACAACAAAGACAGAAAGTAATTAATTAAAGGTGTTCGTCAAGAACACCTTATTATATTTTATTAAAGAAGGGAATTGATTTTAATGAAAATTGGATTAAGAGCAGGACATTCAGATAATTGTACTGGAGCTGTAGGAATAGTTGATGAGCATGAGCAAATGAAAAAATATTATGTAGAAGTTAAGTCGGTATTTGAAAAGTACGGTCACACTGTAATTGATTGTAATTCAAATGCTAGTTCAGAGAATAGTGAACTAAGTGAAGGTGCTAATAAAGCTAATTCAGCTAATTGTGACTTATTCATAAGCCTTCACATGAATTGCTACAATGGACAGGCGCATGGCACAGAGGTTCTTGTGTCTAGCCAAAATAGTACAGCTTATCCATATGCACAAAGATTAGTAAATAATTTTTTTGAATTAGGATTTTATAATCGAGGTGTTAAATTTGAAAAGCTTTATGAGATGAATCATATTAGCTGTGGCAATTTAATATCAGAAATTTGTTTTTGCGATTCTCAAGAAGATATCGACATTTATAATCAATATAGTTGGGAAAAGTTAGCTTATGTATTTTGTAATGCAATAGATCCTAACATTCCTAAAGAGCCTATAGAAAATAATTCTACAGGCAAAGGTTATGTAATTACTGGATATCTTCCAGCTGCATATGATGGTTATGATGGTGTAGATATTAACTATGTATTAAGTTATTTTAAAGGCATTAAATGTTATATAAGACATAATGGAAAAGGTATTTGGATAGAAACAGAGTGGTTAGATATTAATAAATGTAATGAATTAAAAGAAACTTTAGGCAGTTGGTTCTACAGCATAGAACGATAAAGATAATTTAATATAAAAGAGTTTCGAGGGTATAGATTAAAATTCTATGCCCTTTATTTTTTTTGATTAAATAAACCATTTATATAAAATAATTACAAAAAAGTATTGATATTTTATACTATCCGTAGTATAATTATATTATGGAAAGGGGGGAACAACATGGAGGAAAAAATAGAAAAGCTTATAAGAATAGTAAAACTACTCACTAAGCTTTTCACAGAACTAGCAATCTTACTTAGTACAATAGGTTTTGCCAAACTGGTACTAAAAGATTTGCTTAAATAATTAAATAAGGTTAGGCTAGCAACCTAACCTAACTTAATAATAATACATTAATCCTCCAATATCAATATGAAAAGATTAATATTAAAACTATATCTTAGTATCATTGAGTTAATAGCTGTATCTATTTATTTGATTTTCGTTATTAAAAAACTTATAGAGATTTTTTAAGGAGGTTCATTACATGGAAGAAAAGAAAAATGCACAAACAGAAGCTAATAAGCGTTGGCAATCACAAAATAAAGAAAAATCAAACTATTTAAAAAGTAGGTCTACTGCAAGAAGCTTTATAAAAAATAAGGCTACAAAAGAAGATATAGAAGAGTTGGAAACTTTAATTGCAGAAAGAAAAAAAGAATTATAATATGTAAAGGTATAGGAGTTAATCCTATACCTTTAATTTTCCTTTTATAATTTTAATATATTTGACAAAAGTACCAAGTAATATACAATATTAGTATAAATGTAAAGGGGGAATAGTAATGTCAAAAATGATAAACTGTAAAACGTGTGGCAAGGAAATAGCAAAAAATGCAAAGATATGTCCAAGTTGCGGAGCAAAAAATAAAAAGCCTATTTTTAAAAGATGGTGGTTTATATTAATTGTTCTGGTAGTTATAATAGGTGCTTTGGCATCAGGAGGAAACAAAGATAAGAATACAACAGAGGAATCTCAAAAAACTACTAACACATCAACTGCTAATGCAAACAAAGATGGACTTAAACAAGAAAATGGGAAAGATGCTACAGATGATAATATACCTAAGGAATATCAAGCAGCATTAAAAAAAGCAGATAGTTACGCTAACACAATGAATTTTTCTAAAAAAGGCTTATATCATCAATTAACATCAGATGCTGGGGAAAAATTTACTGAAGAAGATGCACAATATGCTATAGACAATGTAAAAGCAGATTGGAAAAAGAATGCATTAAAAAAAGCAGATAATTACGCTAATACAATGAATTTTTCTAAAAAAGGCTTATATCATCAATTAACATCAGATGCTGGGGAAAAATTTACTGAAGAAGAGGCACAATATGCTATAGACAATGTAAAAGCGGATTGGAAAAAGAATGCATTAGCAAAAGCTAAAATATATCAAAGTGAAATGAATATGTCTAAGAGTTCTATAAAACACCAATTAGTGTCAGATGCTGGGGAAAAATTTACTGAAGAAGAAGCACAATATGCTATAAATAATTTAGAAAATTAAAAATAAAAAATGTGGCAAGCTTTAAAATATAACTACTTGCCACATTTTTATATATCAATGAATATTATGCCTATAACTTGATATATTTGTTGTGAGCGATATTGTGTACGGTTCGCCTCCACCATGAAACCCACGAAAATCTAAAATTTGGATTTTTCGTGGGTCTTTTATTTTGTAGATTTATAGAACGGTTTTTATATCTATAATCCTATAAGAGAATATTATATGGATTGGTATAACTGGATTTGAAAAGTGGTTTAAATTAGATGTGTTTCTTAATACGGGGTTAGGAAACAGAGATAAAAGAAAATTATTATTAGGGAAAGCCCTAGAGTGTTTGATAATGCACTTGAGGGCTTAAATAATTCAAAATATATAAAAAACCTCAAACAAGGTATTGACCATACCAAAAATATTTGGTATTATTAAATTGCTAAATAAATCATGTTCTGGAAAGTGCAATTTTTTTTACTTAAAATAATAAAGGTATTAACCATACCAAAAGGAGATGGGGTTATGTTAGAAAAAAGACTATGGAGTCTTATGGATTTTTTGAGAGGGGAGGGAATTTATGAATACTCATTACCTATTATAAAAGGGTTCATCGCTATTAAAACTTATAGCATACGATATGAAAAAAATATTCCATGTAATGAACGTATGTGGGATAAACTAAATAAGTTAGAGATAAATGAGGAAGACATATTAAGAATCGCGGATGTATTGGAAAATAAAATTATTTTATTAAGAGGTGTTTTATCTAAATACTGTTTTAACGGGATTCACATCATGAATAAAAAGCATAATATTAAAAATAATGTGTTAAAAATTGTATTTGAAAATGTTGAAGAAATAATAGGTAATGAAGAAAGAATAGTAAGCGAATTTAATGAAATATTGAATGAATATCAAATTAAAAACTTTATAGGTAATATATATTCATCTAATAGTATTAATTATTTATTGCCACGTATTATAGATGTTAAAAATAATTCTAACTTTTTAGATATATGTGCTGGAATGGGTAGTTTTGCTATAAATACTAGAGATTATTTGGAAGAGCAAGGAATAAAAGATATATGCATTAATTTTAGTGCGTGTGAATTAAGTACACACATAATAAATGAGATGAAATTAAATATGTTTTTTAGCAATATAGAAAAATTGAATATTAAGCAATGTGATGTGTTAAAAGAATTACCAGAGGACGAGAGGGGGCAGATAATAACATATGATTATCTAATTAGTGATCCACCTTTTGCTCTAAAATGGGATTCTAGTGAAGCAAGATTTGATAAATACCAAAGATATAAATATGGTATTCCTTCAAATGCAAGCGCAGATTGGGCATTTATTCAAACCGCGGTAGCTTGTTTGAATGAAAATGGGAAAGCGGCATTAATTGTTTCAAAAGGAGCTTTGGTAAGGGAACAAGATAAAGAAATAAGAAAAGGCATAATTAAAGATGATTTAATAGAAGCGGTTATATCTTTACCATCTAGTCTATATTATGGAACAGGTATACCAGTAGAAATATTAGTATTAAATAAAAGTAAAGATACACATAAAAAAGGTAAGATATTATTTATAAATGCGTCTGAAGAGTATGAAAAGGAAAATAGAAATCAAAATTATTTAAACCAAAAACAGAAAGACAAAATAATAGAAGTATTCAAAAAAGGTGAGGAAATTAATAAATATAGCAAATTAGTAGATGTAGATATTATTAGAAAATACAAATACAGCTTAAACACTAAAGAGTATATCGAATATGAAGAACTTAAAGATAAATTGGAAAATACAATAGAACTTGGTATTATTGCTGAAACTTTAAGAGGAGTATCAATTTCAAAAGATGATCTAGAAGAATTAAAAGATGAACAAGGATATTATTATTTAAATGTTAAGGATATACAAGAAGGAAAAATAAATTATGATGATGATTATAAAATTGAACTAAAAAAATCTATATGGCAAAATAAATATTGTATTAAACAGGGAGATATAATCATAACCGCTAAAGGGTCTGCAGTTAAAACTGCTATAGTAACAAAGGAGTATAAAGAATCTATAATTTCATCAAATTTAATGATTATTAGAGTTAATAATGATAAATACGATTCTATAGTATTAAATAAATATCTTAATAGTAAATTTGGAAAACAAATGATTGAAAGTATAGTTACTGGTTCAACTATGAAAGTAATAAGCCCCACTAAACTTAATTCTTTAGCAATACCTAATTATGAAGACAAGATTTTAAGGGAATTATCCCAATTAATAGTTGATAATGAAATAACTTATGAAAGAATTATTACAAAAGCTAAAGAAATATATGATGAAAATAATAATAATATAAATTCTATCATGGGTATAAGTGAATAGCATACTTGAATAAAGGAGGTGATGTAATTTGATTGTAGGAATATATACATTTCAAATATAATAGAAAGGAAGGAAAATGATATGGGAAGAAAATATATAAAAGAACCAGAATTAAAAGAAACAGAGATATTTGTAAACAAGCCTAATTATAGTGCAAGTACGAAGGATGGGGAAAAAATAGGAAACTATATTTTAAGTAATGGCAAGATAGCTAAAATATTTTTTAATAATGCTGATATAAATACTCCTAAATATACAATAATTTCAGCAGATAAGGAATTTTTAGATTATATTATTAAAAATTACACAATAACTTATGATGAACCAAACGTAGAGGCAATATCTAAAAGTGATGGATATATGAAATCACTTCATTATATAATAACAGAGTTCTATTATAAAAACAAAGATATTGTAAGGGTAATTTATAAAAATGGAAATAGCATGGATAATACTATAGAAAACTTAGATATTAAAATAAAAGAAAGTGCTTAAGAAAGCACCAAGATAATAAAGTTATATTAATTTTTATAAAAGCAGTTGTTGCAGCAACTGCATTTATACTGAAATTTTATCATATTAGAATAAGATATACAAATAAAAAACAAATTTATAAATCAACACATGCCCAGATATAGCAATTAGTGGGGGTATAGAGTTATAATATAATTGAATTTGTAATTACATTTATTTGTGAAAAAATATCGAAATATGCATAGCAACGGAGGAAGATGAATGGATAATCAAACTTATAATCAAATAGTTAGTTTTATATGGAGTATAGCAGATGACTGCTTACGTGATGTATATGTAAGAGGAAAATATAGAGATGTAATCCTTCCAATGACAGTAATTAGAAGGCTTGATGCTGTTCTTGAACCAACAAAAGAAGCAGTTTTAGAAATGAAAAAGAATTTAGATGCTGCTGGAGTTGTAAATCAAACAGGAGCTTTGTGTAATGTATCTGGTCAGGCATTTTGTAATTCATCACCATTTAAGCTTAGAGATTTAAAATCAAGAGCTAAACAGCAACAATTAAAGTTAGATTTTATTGCTTATTTAGATGGATTTTCACCTAATGTACAAGAAATACTTGAAAAGTTTAAGTTTAGAAATCAAATAGATACAATGATTGAAGCTGATATTTTAGGAGCAGTTATTGAAAAGTTTGTAAGTCCAACTATTAACTTAAGTGTTGATCCAGTACTTGATGATAATGGAGATATAAAGATACCAGCCTTAGACAATCATACAATGGGTACAATTTTCGAAGAATTAATTCGTAAGTTTAATGAAGAAAATAATGAAGAAGCAGGAGAACATTTTACTCCACGTGATGTTGTTGAACTTATGGCTGATATTACATTTTTACCTGTAGTTGATAATATTACAGATGGTTCTTACTTAGTTTATGATGGTGCTTGTGGTACTGGTGGAATGCTTACTATAGCAGAAGAAAGACTGCAAGAACTTGCAAAAGATCATAAAAAAGAACTCTCTATAAATCTATATGGTCAAGAAATAAATCCAGAAACTTATGCAATAACTAAAGCAGATATGCTTTTAAAAGGAGATGGATTACAAGCTGAAAATGTAGCTTATGGTTCAACACTTTCAAATGATGGTTTTCCTACAACTAATTTTGACTTTATGCTTTCAAATCCACCTTACGGAAAAAGTTGGAAAACAGATATGGATAGATTAGGTGGTAAAGGAGATATATCAGATACACGTTTTATTGTATCTCATAATGGAGAAGCAGATTTTAAAATGCTTCCTCGTTCAAGTGATGGTCAAATGCTATTTTTAGCAAATAAAATCAGTAAAATGAAGCATAATACAGAGCTTGGAAGCCGTATTGTAGAAGTTCATAATGGATCATCGTTATTTACTGGAGATGCAGGGCAAGGGGAAAGTAATTTAAGAAGATATATTATAGAAAATGACTGGCTAGAATGTATTATAGCATTACCTGAAAATATGTTTTACAACACTGGTATTGCAACATTTATTTGGGTTGTTACAAATCGCAAGGCTAATCATCGCAAAGGAAAAGTACAACTTATTGATGCAACAGCTTTAAAAAGCCCTCTCAGAAAGAATTTAGGAAATAAGAATTGTGAATTAACATCTGAGATTAGAAAAGAAATTTCAGATATGCTACTTAAATTTGAAGAAAATGAACAATCAAAGATATTTGATAATAAAGAATTTGGATATTACAAAATAACAGTAGAAAGACCACTACGTTTAAGTGTAGATTTATCAAAAGATAATATCGAAATATTTGCTAAGGTGTGTACAGATCAAAATGATACAGAAATTATGAATGTTATCTCAGAAGTTGCAGAGAAATTAAACTATGCTAAATTAAATGATTATAACTTATTTATAAATGAATTGACTAAAGTTGCTACTAAATTAAGCATAAAACTTCCTACTAAAAGACTAAATTTAATCAAAAATTGTTTTGCGGTAATTGATGAAAATGCAGAAAAGGTAATAAAGAAAATTCACAAGACTGGAAAAGTAGAAGCAAAGCCTTTATATGGTTTGTTTAATGGAACAGTTGATGGTAAAGAATGTATTGTAGAATACGAAGTTGATTCGAATTTAAGAGATACAGAGCAAATACCATTATTGCATGATGGAGGTATAGAGCAATTCTTTAAAGATGAAGTCTTATCCTTTGCGCCTGATGCATGGATAGATGAAATTAAAACACAAATAGGATATGAAATTAGTTTTACTAAATACTTCTATAAGCCTGTAAAGCTAAGAACACTTAGTGATATTAAAGCAGATATTAAAGCATTAGAAGCTGAAACTGATGGACTTCTTAATGAAATTATAGGGGGTTAAGGGAAATGAATAATGAACTTAGACCTTATGATGGATATAAAAAAACTGATTTATTGTGGTTAGATAGTATACCAGAACATTGGGAAATGACAAGAAATAAGAATGTTATGATGTTATCAAAAGATACGGTTGGAAAAAATCATAGTAATTATGTGCTTTTATCATTAACTAAAAAAGGAATAATTGCACGTGATATGGAAAATGCAAAAGGAAAATTTCCTAAAGAATTTGACACATATCAAGTAGTGAATCCAGGTGATATAGTGTTTTGCTTATTTGATATAGATGAAACTCCAAGAACAGTTGGGTTATCATCAAAAAATGGAATGATTACTGGTGCATATACAGTTTTTAAAATAGAAAACATTAATCCAAAGTATTTATATTATTATTATTTGTCAATAGATAATAATAAAAAGCTTAAACCACTTTATACAGGTCTTAGAAAAGTGATTAATACTGATACATTTTTAAGAACAAAAATGCCAAATCCACCCCAGGACGAACAAGATAAAATTGTAAAGTTTTTAGATTTTCAGCTTTCTAAGATAAATAAATTTATAAAAGCAAAGAAAAAGCTTATTGCAGCATTAAAAGAGCAAAAGCAAGCCGTTATAAATGAAGCAGTAACTAAAGGAATTAATCCTAATGTGAAAATGAAAGCATCAGGGATTGATTGGTTGGGAGATATTCCAGGACATTGGAAATGTGAAAAAGTAAAAAAATACGCAAAGCTAAATCCAAGTAAAGGAGAGGCTTTTTACAAATCAAATTCTAATGAAAAAGTTGTGTTTTTACCTATGGATAAAATTTCAACCTATGGTGAAATAGATAATTCCGATAAAAGATCAATTAGTGATGTTAAAAATGGATTTACTTATTTTGAAAAAGATGATGTAGTAGTTGCTAAAATTACTCCTTGCTTTGAAAATGGAAAAGGTGCTTGTTTAGATAAACTAGAATCAAATTTTGGATTCGGAACTACAGAGCTTGTAGTATTAAGAGCAAATAAATATATGTTACCACAATATTTATATTTAATTACAAGAACAAGTTATTTTAGAATTTTAGGCGAGGAAGTTATGACTGGTTCAGCTGGTCAAAAGCGTATTCCTACAGAATTTATATCTAACTTTAAACTAGGAATTCCAGATGTCATTGAACAGGAAAAGATAATAGATTTTATATACAAAAGAATAGATAAGATAGAACAAGGAATAGTGGGAGTTGAAAAAGAAATAGAACTAATTACAGAATACCGCACCAGCCTAATTTCTGATGTAGTAACAGGGAAAGTTGACGTACGCAACATTATAATTGATGATATTATAGAAGAAGATACAGATATTGATGAAACAGAAGATGAAATCATTGAAAGTGAGGAGGATATAAACATAGGGGAGAGTGAGGATTAATGCAAACTAATACTAAGGAAGTAGGTTTAGAAAGTCTTATAGTAGATTATCTTGATAATACCAATGGTTATGAGCAAGGACAAAATAGTGATTATAACAAAGAATATGCAATTGATGAAACTAGATTATTTAGATTTTTAAAGGATACGCAGCCAGATAAGCTTGAGAAATTAGGTGTCTTTAATAGTGATATTAATAGAGTTAAATTCTTAAATAGATTACAAGGTGAGATTACAAAGAACGGAATTATTGATGTGCTTAGGAATGGTCTTAAAGTGTATCCAGTTACTTTAGATTTATATTATGGTCTGCCATCTGAGAAAAATCCGGATGCAAAAGAACTTTATGATAAAAATATTTTTAGTGTAACAAGACAGCTGATGTATTCAAGAGATAATACGCGTCTTGCATTAGATTTTGCCATATTTATAAATGGTTTACCTATTATAACTTGTGAACTTAAGAATAGGCTAACTAAGCAAAATGTTGAAGATGCTGTTTACCAATATAAAACAGATCGTGATCCTAGAGAATTATTATTTAATTTCGGTAGATGTATGGTCCATTTTGCAGTTGATGATAATGAAATAAAAATGTGTACTAAATTGGATGGTAAGAAATCTTGGTTCTTACCGTTCAATAAGGGATATAATGATGGCGCTGGTAATCCACCTAATCCAGATGGATTAAAAACAGACTATCTATGGAAACAAATTCTGAAAAAAGAAGAGCTTTCGAATATTATAGAAAATTACGCTCAAATAGTTGAAGAAGTAGATGAAGAAACTAAGAAGAAAAATAGAAAGCAAGTATTTCCTAGGTTTCATCAATTAGCAGCAGTTAAATCTATTTTAAATCATGTAGAAGAAAATGGCGCTGGACAAAAGTATTTAATTCAACATAGTGCAGGTAGTGGTAAGTCAAACTCTATAGCTTGGCTTGCACACCAACTTGTTGCAATTGAAATAGATGGAAAAAGCTTATTTGAGTCTATAATTGTAGTAACTGATAGAGTTAATTTAGATAAACAAATTAAGAATACAATTAAGAGTTTTATGCAGGTAGCAAACACTGTAGGCCATGCAGACGGATCAGGTGATTTAAAAAAACTTATAGAGCAAGGCAAGAAAATAATAATTACGACTGTACACAAATTTGGATATATACTTAATGATATCGGAAATGAGCATAGGAAAAATAATTTTGCAATTATAATTGATGAAGCTCATTCAAGTCAAAGTGGAGATATGTCTGCTAAGATGAATATGGCTTTATCAAACAATTATAATAATGATGAGGAAGAAACTGATGAGGATAAGATTCTTAAAATATTAGAAGGAAGAAAAATGCTTACTAATGCAAGTTATTTTGCATTTACAGCTACTCCTAAGAATAAAACTTTAGAGATGTTTGGAGTGCCATATCCTTCAGAGGGAAAAGTAAAGCATAGACCATTTCATGTATATACCATGAAGCAAGCGGTGCAAGAAGGATTTATTCTTGATGTTCTTAAAAGTTATACACCAATAAATAGCTACTACAAGATTGCAAAAATAATAGAAGATGATCCTTTATTTGATACGAAAAAAGCTCAGAAGAAGCTAAGAAAATATGTCGAATCAAATGAAACAGCAATCGAGATAAAGGCAGAAATTATGATTGATCACTTTCATGATCAAGTGATTGCAAAAGGAAAAGTTGGTGGAATGGCTCGTGCTATGGTAGTTACAAGCAGTATAGAAAGAGCTATTGAATACTATTATTCTATAACAGAATATTTAAAAAAGAGAAAGAGTCCTTATAAAGCTATTATTGCTTTTTCAGGGGAATATGAATATGGTGGAGAAAAATTAACTGAAAGCAGCATTAATGAATTTCCAAGTAATGAAATCGAGAAAAAGTTAAAAAAAGATCCATATAGAATTTTAGTTGTTGCTAATAAATTTCAAACTGGTTATGATGAACCACTGCTTCATACAATGTATGTGGACAAGGTTTTAACTGATATTAAAGCTGTACAAACATTATCAAGATTAAATAGAGCACATCCACAAAAACTTGACACATTTGTTTTAGATTTTGCTAATGATACAGAAGTAATTAAAGAAGCTTTTTCAAAGTATTATCAAACAACCATTTTATCAGATGAAACAGATCCAGATAAGCTTAATGATTTAGAAAGTGACATTAGGAATCATCATATATTTACAGATTATCATGTTAAAGCATTAGTAGAGCTTTATTTAAATGGAGCGGAAAGAGATAAACTTGATCCTATTCTTGATATATGCGCCCAAAATTATAAAGATGACTTAGATGAAGATGGACAAATAGATTTTAAAAGCAAAGCTAAAGCATTTACAAGAACTTATGGATTTCTAGCTTCAATTTTACCTTATGGAAATGTTGAATGGGAAAAGCTATCTATATTTTTAAATATGCTTATACCTAAATTACCAGCTCCTAAAGAACAAGACTTATCAAAAGGCATATTAGAAGCTATAGATTTAGATAGTTATAGAGCAGAAGTTCAAGCTACTATGTCTATTATATTAGAAGATCAAGCAGAATATGAAATAGCTCCAGTTCCCACTTCAGCAGTTGGAGGAAAAGGAGAAGCCGAACTTGATTTGTTAAGTAATATATTAGCAAATTTCCATGATCTCTTTGGGAATATCCCTTGGAATGATGAAGACCAAGTTAAAAAACATCTTGCAAATATACCTGAAATAGTAGCAAAAGATAAAGGTTATCAAAATGCAATGAAAAATTCTGATAAACAAAATGCTAAAATTGAAAGTGATAAAGCCTTAAATAAGGCTATTGTAAATTTAATGTCAGATAATATGGAAGTATTTAAACAATTTAATGACAATGATTCTTTCAAAAAGTGGTTATCAGATATGGTGTTTAATCTTACTTATAATACAAATGGAAATGTTTATTCTGGACAACCTAGAATATAGAATTTGTTGAAATTTAGAATTACGTATTTAAATGGAGATTATTAATAAATAGTATAAGCAGAGATGTACTTTAATATTTCTGCTTATATGAATATTAACAAAAAGTATGGAGGTTAAGTATGGCAGAAATTAAATTTGAAATAGAAAAAGAAATAGGATCTATATCAGAATCACCAAAAGGATGGGCTAAAGAGCTTAATTTAATTAGCTGGAATGGAAAAGAAGCTAAGTATGATTTAAGGGATTGGGCGCCTAAACATGAGAAGATGGGTAAAGGAGTAACTTTAAGTGTTGAAGAGTTAAAAAAGTTAAAGGAACTTCTGAATAATATAAATATATAAAATAAGTATGCTATAGTATTTTAATTGCAACTCATTATTTTGTTGGAAAAATATACGATAAATCAAATAGGTAATAAAATAAATTTGATTACAAGAGGTAGATATGATGAATAGTAAACTAAAATCAAAAGAGAATTATGTATATGAAATAATGCACAAATATGTACACGCAGATGAGAGATGTATAATTAAAGGTAATATTTCTAGCAAAGATATGAATGATTTGATATTTTATATTCAGTATAAATATCATAATATTATTCCAGAATCAACATTAACACAATTTGATTTTGAGATAATATTACCAAAGTGTTATGGTTTAGAGAGTATTTCTGATGCAAAAGTAGATGAAACTATCGATTTGTATTGGAATTTTGAAGAAAATTATAATGAAGAACAAATAGATTATATAATGAATAAATCTGGAATATATGAAGCAGAAGGACTAGAAGATGAATTAAATGAGGCATTTAAAGATACAGTTAATAGTAATCCAGATGTGTTTCCAGAATACATTGAAAAAGTGAAAAAATTATAAATAGTATAAATAAACTTACTGGATTAAATGTAAAATCAAATATATATTATAATCATGTAATAAATAGAAGGAATAGTTAAAGTGAAAATGAGCTTTAGCTATTCCTTTTCTATGTTTTAGAGGAGGAATTAAGAATGAAAAGGTTATGGAAATTAGAGCAGTTACAAGGGATGGAATTAGAATTGACCAATGAAGTTATTAAAAGCATGGAAGAATCAATTAATATCATGAATGAGGAATATGGAAATGACAGAAATATTTATACTGAGCTTGGTGGATTTTTAGTACTACTTGAATTAGAAGCGGATGTAGAAGAATTAAGAAATAAAAATTTAAAGGATATTATGCCAGAATATACAGATGAGATAATAAGCGAAAATGGTGTTTCCTACTATGCTTCATTATTTTTACTTTCATCTGACTATTCTTTGATGATTTACTCAAATAAAAAGTTACATGAATTATTATTAGGGAAGGTGTTGTAGTTGATATGGCAAAGCAGAGTAAAGAGATAATTGAAGAAAGGAAAATAGTGAAAGAAACTAAATATTGTGAAATATACAAGGCTGTATCCATTATTGATGATGAATATTATAGCAGTATTGAGAAAATTAGAGTAAAACAGAAGGAGAGAGATGAGATACGCTTCGCATTATACAAGAATACGTTCAAAATGGAGCGTCAGTTTATCCCTAGAAGTTTGGATTTAACAGAGAAGCAGTTATTGGAATTAATTAGAAAAGCGATTGAAGGAAAAGTGTTTTCAGAGGAATTTGTAAATTTGCTTAGAGAAGAATTAAATAAGAAGTAGAAACTTAATTGCCATATGAAGGTGATTAAGTTTTTATTATTTTTAGGAGGGAATAGGACAATGAGATATTTGAAATATCTATTAATTATTAACAAAGGTAAAATAACATTTAAAGAAGGTGAAGAGGTGGTTAGCAATGAAAGTAAAAGATAATCATCCATCCAAAAGAATTAGTATTGTTTCAATAAAAATGGTAAGAGAAGCAAGTGTTCTATATGATATAAGAAAAATAGGTTCGCCTAAAGATTGTGTAGAACTAGGAAAGAAATTTCTAGATGATGCAGATAGGGAACAGCTTATAGTATGTTGTTTAGATACAAAAAATCAGCCAACTGCAATAAATGTAGTTTCAGTAGGTAGCCTAAATAGTTCAATAGTCCACCCAAGAGAGGTTTTCAAACCTGCAATTTTAAGCAATTCAGCTTCAATAATACTATTTCACAATCATCCTTCAGGGGATTCAGCGCCATCAAGAGAGGACATAAGTATCACAGAAAGAATAAAAGAGAGTGGAAGGATGCTTGGTATTGAATTGATAGACCATATAATCATAGGAAATGATTCGTATTGTAGTCTAAAGGAAAAAGGTATAATTTAAAACATAATGAGTTTAAATAAGAAATGGAGTGACATAAAAATGATTATAGCTAATAGTAACTTTTCAGAAATAATGCAAATGTTTATTACCAATGAAATAAATAATATAATCAATAAATATGGAAATATAGAAGAAGAGAATATTAAAAAGGTTGAGATACTTATATCTAGAATTGATGATGAAGAATTCAAGCAGGAACTATTGCAGAATTTTGATATGGCATTGAACTTAGCAACAGATATAGGTGATAATTATGTGGATAATAATGTAATTAAAATGTTATTTTGGATAAAAAATCATACTGACTTAGATCTAACGGTAAGCAAACTAATTAAAATATTTGATGAAGTAAATGAATATGGATGTGCATTAGTAAATGATAGCACTATTATATATAAGAAAGATACTGACTTAAGAGATTTTGCCAAAGAAAAATTAGAATATATGTTAGAAGATAAATTTTATATAGATAAGTTATTTACAAAAGAAGTGCTTATTGAAATGTGGAGAGATGGAACAAGTAAAAGCGAGGCCATCAATGAATTGGTAGGAGGCGTTGATGTTGAAGAACTTCTTGATATGGATGCACAACCAATGTTTGAGGATGACGACAATCAAGAATATATCTATGCAGTAATAAATTGTTAATAAGGTTACTTTTCTAAAAGGAGAGGTAGCCTTTTTATTATGTAAAAAAATAATAAAAGAGAGGAATGAAATTTTATGTTTAATAAAGAAAATCGCTATGTTACAAAAGGAGTAAATGAAAACTTGGATATTAGATTACAGATTATAATTTGGAATTTAATTGATGAATTAAAAGAATTAATGGATGCTGACTATCTACAGGTGGTTAATATATCACAAATTAATAAAAGCAGAATAAAAATTACTCATGAACAGGAAGTTCCAGAATACAAAGCAGAATATGAAATAGAAAATAAAGATTTTACATTAGAAAGTGATGCGAAAATTTATGTAATTGATGATGGAGAATATTCTACAATGATTTTAGCAGAAGAATATTAGTAATACTTATACCGATGAAGTCTAGAACAGAGTCGGTATTTTTAGGAAGCAGAAATATAGTAATTAATTAAAGACAAAGTATAATAGCTTAATGCTGTGTAATAAGAAAATAACTGTTTTTAAAATATATATTATATTAATAGAAAAACGATACATGATTGTTATTTCACTAGGAAAATAGAAAAAGGAACATAAAAATGAAGAATATTAGGATAAGATTATAGAATAGTAGCTGTTAATATAATTATATATAAGAAAAAACGAAAGATAAATACATAGGAAACAATAAATGTAAGAATAAATGGAAATAAGTAAAATAATTGGTTATAATTATAAATGTATTGGAGGCGATAGAGTTGGGTATATTTGCTGATATCATTTCAGGTGTAATTGATGCTGTGGATAGAGAAGTTCAAAAGACAGATAGAAAAATTAATGAGGGTTTAGATAAATTTGTAGATTTTGGTGAAAGAATAGATGCTACTTTTGGAACTGGGGATTATAAATATAAAAGTAGTGAAGAAAGAGTGAAAAGAGTATTTCAATCAGAAGTTCCTATGGTTTATAGTAAAGAAAATTATGAACATGATGAGGAATATAAAACTGAAGCTGAATATGGGGATATAATAGGTGTGCATAGAATTGGATATGACCATTATGGTGTATATGTTAATGATAGTTGCATAATACATTTTGCATCAAAAAATAGTGATTTTGGAGATGAGGTAATTCATGAAACTAATTTAAGAGGTTTTCTTAGAGGTGATAAAGATTATTTTGTACTAAATTTTCCTAAAGTATATGGAAAACCTCGAAAGATAGAGAGGTCTGAAATTTTCTTGCATATGCCATCGAACCATATTGATGCTATGAAAGAAATGACATATAGATTGTATAGCCCAGAAGAAACTGTAGAAAGAGCAAGGAGTAAAATGGGGAGCAAAGGATATAATCTGTTCTTTAATAATTGCGAACATTTTGCAATTTGGTGTAAAACAAATATACATGAATCACATCAGGTCAATGAGTTATTGGGAGATACAAAAAAGAGTTATATTTGATAATATTAATTAAGAATTATTAGGTATACTGAATTTTAAATAGCAGCTGTTAAATAATGATAGCTGCTTATTTTTTTTATTCTATTTAATAAAAGATATGATAAATGCATCAAAA
>Ga0183101_1000314_pt11 | contig 19093 bp, 11 predicted proteins | sample Biomet3_FD_127790 | JGI IMG/M metagenome (GOLD analysis project Ga0183101, IMG submission 127790) | Microbial communities from bioreactor (seeded with sewage sludge) at LBNL, California, USA - Biofuel metagenome 3 | ecosystem: Engineered > Bioreactor > Anaerobic > Unclassified ...
ACCGTGGACTATCTCCGCGAAGACGTCGCTGAGACTCCCCTTCCCCGCGATGAGGCGTTAAAGAACGCGGGCTCGGTCCAAGACCACGAGATCAAGTTACCAAAGGTGGTGGGCTAAATGAACACCCTCGATTTATCCCTTAATGAAATCCACGCCGCTTTGGTGGCGAAGACAGTCACGCCTTTAGAGTTGGCCCAGGAAGCGATTAAGCGGGCCAAAGAGAGCAAAGACAATGCCTTTGAGCTCATTGACGAAGCCAATGCTTTAGCCTTTGCTGCCAGCCTAAAAGACCCCGAAAAAGATAATGTCCTTTGGGGCATCCCTTACGTCCTCAAGGATAACTTCTCAACCAAAGGATTGCCGACGACCGCTTCCAGCAATATTCTCAATGGCTACGTTCCTTTATACGATGCGACGGTCGTTAGCAAACTGAAGGCCGCGAAAGCCGTCATGATTGGCAAATCCACCCTCGATGAACTCGCGATGGGCGGCACCGGCACGACCGGTCACTTAGGCAAGACCTATAACCCCTGGGATCCGACGCATCAGCGGATGATCGGCGGGTCGAGCTGCGGCAGCGCCGCTTCCGTTTGCTCGGGCATCGTCCCCTTCGCTTTAGGCAGCGACACCGGCGACTCCGTCCGTAAACCCGCTTCCTTTGCTGGCCTTGTTGGTATGAAGCCAACCTGGGGTCGGATTTCTCGCTATGGCTTATTCCCCTTCGCCCCTTCGCTGGATCACGTGGGCTTCTTTAGCAGAACCGCCGCGGATTCCGCCTATTTATTGGATGTTTTAGCGGGCCGTGACAATCATGACTCGACTTCTTCCTTTAAGCCGGTCGAGAAGTATGAATCCTTAATTGGCAAACCGGTTAAGGGCCTTAAAATCGCAATCATCAAAGAGATTACCGATTCCATCACCAATCAGGCTTTAAAGGCTTCCTTTGCGAAGTCAGTTGAAGCCTTAAAGAAACAAGGCGTTGAGGTTGAAGAAGTCAGCTTCGGCCGCGACCTGCTGGAATCGATCTATGCGACCTACATCGTCATCAGCTGCGCCGAAGCGACCAGCAACGACGCTAACCTCGATGGCATCAAGTTCGGCCCCAATTATGGCGGCAAGACTTACCAAGAGGTCATGTATAACGCCAGAACCAAAGGCTTCAGCGAATTGATTAAACGCCGTTTCGTGATTGGCTCGTTTGCCCTAATGAGAGAGAACCAAGACGTCCTCTTCTTACGGGCTCAAAAGAACCGGGCCAAGATCGTCGAGAAGACCAATGCGATCCTAAAGGATCATGACTTCATTTATGTTCCGGCCGCCCCGAGCATCGCTCCAAGCTTTAGCGCCGCGAGCGACAAGCTTTCGGATGAATACCTCATCGCCGATAACCATTTGGCCTTAGGCAACTTCGCCGGCCTTCCTTCCATCACTTTGCCTTTGACGCTTGAAGAGGGGATGCCGATTGGCATCAACTTCATGGGCCGGGCCTTTGAAGAAGCAAAACTCTATCAAATCGCCGCTGCTTTTGAATCCATCAGCGGTCTTTCCAACTTATCCATCCGTAACAAAAAGGAGGGCAATTTATGAACTTCGAAGCCGTCATTGGTCTCGAGATCCACGTCGAGATGCGGACCAAGTCCAAAATGTTCTCCGCCGCCCCGGTGGGATTCTCGCATGAACCCAATACTGAAATCGCGCCGCTCGATATGGCCTATCCTGGCACGATGCCCGTCGTGAACAAGCAAGCGGTCATCAATGCCATCCGGGTCGCCAACGCTCTTCATATGAGCATCGACCACACCCTTTATTTCGACCGTAAGAACTATTTCTATAGCGATCTTCCAAAAGGCTTCCAAATCACCCAGCAATTCCGTCCGATCGGAAAGGAAGGCTATTTGGACATTCTCGACAAGAATGGCAAAACCAAGCGCATCCGGATTGAACGGATTCACATGGAAGAGGATACCTGCAAGCAACTGCACTTCCTCGATTACACCTTGCTCGACTATAACCGGGCCGGTGTCCCGCTCGTAGAAATCGTTTCTTTGCCGGATCTACGGTCTGGCACCGAAGCCATGCACTACGTTGAAGCAATCCGTAACATCGTGGTCTATTCCGGAACCTCCGATGGCAAAATGGAAGAAGGATCACTGCGCTGCGACGTGAACGTTTCCATCCGTCCTTATGGAACCGAGAAACTCGGTACCAAGGTTGAGCTTAAAAACCTGAACTCCCTCAAGAACATCGAGATTGCCCTCGACTATGAAGTCGCTAGGCAAACTGCCCTGCTTTTAAGCGGAACCCCCGTCCAACAAGAGACGCGGCGTTTCGATGAAACCAGTGGCCGGACCGTCTTAATGCGTCTAAAAACGGATGCGGTGGACTACAAGTATTTCTGCGAACCTAACATCGCCCCGATTCATTTGAGCGATGACTTTGTGAACACGGCGATTAAGACCTGCCCTGAACTCTTTGACGCCAAGAAAGAGCGCTATTTGAAACTGGGCCTCAACCCCACCGATGCCGATATTCTTCTTAGCGATATCCATATGGCGGAATATTTCGAAAAGGGTTTGGCCTCCAGCAAGAGCGCCAAGACCTTAGCGAACTTCCTCATCGTGGAAGTTAATGGCTATCTTAATAAGGCCAATAAGGGCATTAGCGACTTCCCGTTAGCCCCCGAAGCTTTGGCCGACGTGGTCAACCTCCAAGAAGGTGGCTTAACCCATAAGCAATGCGCCGATATCCTCAATTACATGCTGGAACACGGCGGTAACGCTAAGCAAGCCCAAGAGAGCCTCCACATCGTCATGCAAGTGAGCGATGATGGCGCAGTCCTTGGCTTTGTGAGCCAAGTGCTTGATGCTAACCCGCAGTCGATCGTGGACTACAAGGCGGGCAAAGACCGAGCGATCGGCTTCTTGATTGGCCAAGTCATGAAATTAAGCCACGGCAAAGTTAATCCGGCCGCCGTCGCACGGATTATGGCTGAGGAAATCAAGAAGAGGTAACTTGTTATGGAAAGAGAACTCAAGGAACTTCAAAAATGGCTGAATGACGTCAATGATTTTTCCTTGCCCCAATATAAGGAACTTCCGGGTGTCGATCTTTATATGGAACAGGTTCTTAAGTACATCAACGAAACCTTGAGCGCTTTTTCGCCGGACGATCAAAAGATCCTGACTTCGTTCATGGTCAATAACTATGTCAAAGCCAAGATGATCGATGAGCCGAAGAAGAAACGCTATAACAAAGAACAGATTGGCTATCTGATGGCCATCACCCTCATGAAGAACACCATTTCGATGTCGGATATGGCGTTGCTTCTCGAGATGGACAAGAACGTCTCCCTCGATAAAGGAAGGCTCTATGCCTTCTATTGCGACGTTCAATCGGCCTTGCTCCATGAGTCGAGCAAAACCACGAAGTCCATCGTCGACAATTTCGCTAAGAAATACCAAAACGAAGTCAACCGCAAGAATCTCCAAGCGGACGATAACCTTCGGAACTCCTTAGGACTATTGGCCTTGCGCTTAGCGATTCGGGCCGAGGCAAACAAGTTACTCTCTGATCAAATCATCCGCGAACTCCGTCAAGATATGCACGGAGCGCGGGCGGTCGAAATCGAATCCACTCCGGGTCATGATGAGATCCGACGTGAGAATAAGATTGGTAAAGGTGAGGCGCGTCGCTTAGCCATCGCTAAGGAAGCCGCCAAGAAAGGAAAATAGATTATGCGTGTACTCGTTACGGGAGGTTTGGGCTTTATTGGGTCAGAGACGGTGCTGGCCCTAATTGCCAACAAGCATCAGGTTGTCATCGTCGATGACCTAGCCAATTCAAAAGAGAAGGTCCTCGACCGCATTGAAGAGCTTTCGGGTGTTCGCCCGCCCTTCTATAAGGTCGACTGCTGCATCTACGAGGATTTCAAAAAAGTCTTCCAAGAGGAAAAATTCGATGCGGTGATTCATTTCGCCGGCCTTAAAGCGGTGGGGGAGTCGGTCTATAAACCCATCGAGTATTACACGAACAACTTGCTTTCGACGTTGGTGCTGCTTCGCCTTATGAAGGAATTCGGGGTCAAGAACCTTGTCTTCTCTTCCAGCGCGACGGTTTATGGCATTCCCAAGCGGGTTCCGCTTTATGAATCAGACCCGGTGGGCTCGGCGACGAACCCCTATGGCGAGACGAAGATCATGATTGAGCGGATTCTCACCGATGCCCAGAAAGCTGACCCGAGTCTCAACATTGCCTTGCTCCGTTATTTCAACCCGATCGGCGCCCATCCCTCGGGATTGCTAGGCGAAGATCCTAATGGCATTCCGAACAACCTTATGCCCTATGTTTCACAGGTTGCTATTGGCAAGTTAAAAGAGCTGCGGATTTGGGGCGACGATTACCCCACCGTGGATGGCACCGGAGTCCGGGATTACATCCATGTCGTTGACCTGGCCGAGGGCCATGTTGCGACCCTAAAAAAACTTGAAGAAAAACCGGGTCTCGTTATTTACAATTTGGGGACCGGAAAGGGCACTTCAGTCTTGGAATTGGTCCACGCTTTTGAGAAGGCAAACGGAATCAAAATTCCGTACCAAATTTTCCCTCGTAGAGCGGGTGATGTTTCCGAGAATTTTGCCAACTGCGACAAAGCCTATAAAGAGCTCCATTGGAAAGCTCGTTTTACGGTCGAAGATGCCTGCCGAGATGCTTATAACTTCCAAAAAAAGAATCCCGATGGAATCTGACCTCTAAGGCCAGTCCCCTTCACTTTCATTTGTGCAAAAAACTGAAAACGGTTTTCAAAAAAACCGCTTGCAGTGTGTCCACAAGTTGTCAGAAAAAATTTCGAAAACTATAGCCAAACTGCCCTCTTTTTAGGACCCTATTGGGTTTTCGTTGTAACTAGGTACTTATTCTTTTAGAATAATTCCGAGGATTTTCCTATTTTTTTGTATTTAAGGGGGAAAACATCATGGACGAAAATCAAAATAAACCGGTGACTGATGCCGGAAAAAAACCGGACGAAAAACCGGTCGCTCCGACGGAGAAACCCGCTGCGGTTTCTGCTTCCGCTGCAACTCAACCGGTAGCCCAATCCGCGACCCCAAAATCCGCGCCCGAAAAGAAGCCGGAAAACGTTCAATCTCAACCCGCTTCTTCTGGACCGATTGACCGGACGATTTCTAGCCCTTCCAGAACCTTGGTTGGTGATGAGTCTTCTGACCCCTCTCAAAAAGAAGTTTCGAGTGAAAAAGATCGGATTGATGATGAAGCTCAGGCGACCCGGAAACGCAAACCGAGAAAGCACACCTGGTATAATTCGCGTCCCTTTATCTTCGCTTGCGTCATCGTGCTCTATGTTTCCGCCCTTATCGCGATGGTCTTTTCCGATACTGAAAATATCATCACTCAAAAAATTACTTGGTTTAACCCTTTCTTCAGCCAGTGGCTTGAAATCTTTGGCCTTCACAAGTTCAACGTTGGTATTGCCGCTTGGTTGTTCTTCATGCTCTTTACCGCGATTGGGTCGGTTGTCTTTTTCGGTCTTTTCTTCGTTAAAAACATCCGTGATCGCAGAATCCGTAAACGCTTAGAACAAAATAAACCCATCGACCAGAAATGGCTACGCCGGTTCAACATTCGTTACAGCATCGTCTTCGTTGCTTTAGGCTTAGCGTTTACCGCTGGCGTTTTGCTTGGTTTTATTCCTTTCTACCATTACTTATCTGGACCAAAGGATTATTCGGGAACTGGCGCCAACGTCCCGCTCAACATGCTCGAATGTATGGGCGTCATGATTATTTTCATGCTTGTCGTCCCGGTCTTCATTTTGCTTTTGTGGGCGGTTCTCAAACTCTTTGTCTTCCTCATTAGTTCGTTAACTTCGAGTGTTGCCAAAACGATGATGACCACTGGCGATTATCAGGACTTCAAAGCCGCTGCTGAAGCTTCCGCGGCCTCGCGTCGCAAAGACGCGGGCCTGCCCGTTGCCGCTGACTATAGCACGCACGCGGTTGCGACCTCGACCGCCACGGTTCCGCAAACCGTTCAGGTCATGATTGATCCCCAGAAGCTATTGGATGCTTCCAATTCGATGGGCGGAATGGGCGGCAATCATCCGAAAAAAGATCCTGACGATCACTCGGGCGACTTGTTCCCCGCTTTGATGGTTATCGACCGTAAGTGGGATGGTATTCATAAGAAAGAAGACGATGCTAAGGCCGCGGCTGCTAAAGCCGAAGCTGACCAAAAGGCCGCCCAGGCGAAATGGGTTGCCGATTGCGCCGCCGCCAAGAAGCAGTGGGACGCCGACTGCCGCGCTGCCGTGGAAGCGAAGAAACCGCTCCCGCCCCAGCCCGAAATCCTTTCGTCCAAGTCTCCGGATCAGTTAAAAGCCGAAGCCGATGCGAAAGCGAAAGCCGCTGAAGAAGCGAAAGTCGCTGCTGTAATGGCCCAAGGCGAAACCAAGGCCAACGATGTCGTTATCGGCACCGCCGTCCAGGAAGCCTTTGCTGGCAACGAAAAAGAGATCTTCGAGTTGGCTCAGCGGAACCACAAGGCGATGGATTACAAAGACTTCACCACTTTGGCTTTCCGTTTCCAGAGTTATCTCTGCCACCGCAAACTTTATTACCCGATCGACTTAATTCGTTCCTGGATCGCCGGCTTTGCGGCTTCGCGTTTGATCCTGCTTGAAGGTCTATCCGGCACCGGCAAATCCACCTTACCGCGTATGTTCTTGGAATTCGTGGGCGGCAAAGCCTACTTCTTCCCGGTTCAGGCCACTTGGCGTGATCGTTCCGATATTGTCGGTTACTATTCCGACTTCACTGGCCAGTTCAAGGAAACCGAGCTCTTGAAGCACCTTTATGAGGCGTCTTATATCCCTCAAAAGGTCAACATCATGGTCCTCGATGAAATGAACATCAGCCGTGTCGAATATTACTTTGCCGACTTCCTCTCCATCTTCGAATATCCGCCGGCAGACTGGCTGGTTCCTCTTATGCAAGTCAAGATCGGCGATGTGACGCCGCGCTACATCGAAAATGGCCAGGTCCGTATTCCGGTCAATACCTGGTTCATCGGCACCGTCAACGTCGATGACTCGACCTTCACTATCACCGATAAGGTTTACGACCGTGCCATCGTCATCGACTTCAAGGAAATCAACCTCCCCTTCCAGACCGATTACCCGCACGATCCTTATCCGTTAACGATTGATGAATTCTCTCACTGTATCAACGAAGCGATGAATCGCCCCGAGAACTGCCTAAGCGATAAAGAGCAAAAGAAGTTCTTGGCCCTCACCGATTTCGTTGGCGAAACCTTCGATATTCGCTTCGGCAACCGTATCATGAACCAGATCAACCGGTTCGTGCCGGTCTTCGTTGCCCTTGGTGGCACCAAAGAAGCTGCCCTCGATATCATGTTCGCTCGCAAAATCTTACGTAAACTCGATGGCCACTTCGAATCCTACATTAAGGATGGCCTTGTCAAACTCACCCGTTACCTTAACGCCGAGTATGGCAAGCACGTCTTCAAAGAGTCCGAAGAACTCATCAACAAGTTCTCCAAGAAACTGGCGTAATAACTTATGGCTGACACCCTGCCTTCCTTTATTAACGATTTCCAAGCCCGCCTCGAAAAGCGTGGTGGTGCTTTCGTTAACGGAAGCTTAAAAGAAGATGCTGAAGCCGGCCTTTTTAGCGCGCTTAACCACGAGAATGACTTCTTCTCGGAAGAGAAGAGTTATCCTTGGCTCCCGGAGTTCTCCAACGTTGTTGAGAAGATCATGGCGATTTGTTCCGATCCCCGTACCCACTTAAAGACCTTAAAAGAGGTCAAACAGGCGGAAAAAGCGGTCAAGATCGATAACACCGATATTCGCATGACTCTCAGGGTTCCACGGTTCTGGAAGCAAAAGAACGATAAGATGCTTCCCGAATACATCTACTCCGATATTTTCGAGACCGAATACGCGATTTACGAGAACCGCTTCATCGTTGCCTTAATCGACAAGATGTTGATGTTCCTTAGCCACGTCATCGCTGACCTTTATTCTCAGGTCCGCTTCCTTTATCAATACGTTTATGACCAAGACATCGATATGCCGGATATCGATCAAATCCAGCAGGATGTTTCCCGTAAGAGCAAACACACGCGTGACGCGCGCGGGCGTTACTTAAAGAAGAAGGATCAAGTCGAACCCATCATGCTCCTTACGACCGCGGATTCCCCGATCGTGAAGACCTTGATGAAGTTACTCAAGCTTCGCAGTGACCTCAGCCACGCGATTTCGACCCCCTTCTACAAGACCGTCAAAAAGAGCAAACCGCTCAGCGAGTCCGATGTTCATATCACGAACTTACTTGCTGGCGATAAGAAGTACGCGCCGTGCTTCCGCTTCTATTTACGCTTACTTTCCTTACTGGCCCACCAGCACGAAGCCGAAGTCTTGCTCAACAACGGCTATATTAACTTCTGCGTGTCCGAACTCTTACTGGCTTATCGCCGTTTGGGCTTTAGAACGTCAACCCGCAAGGTTCGCTTCAATAAGCGCAAGAACCTTGAGATCAAACATTTGAAGTTTATTCGAAAGAACATCACCGCGGATGTGACGTTACGGGGCAGTCATATTACGACCCTATATCGTTACACTGGAATTCCTAAACAAGCCCAGTTTTTGAATGGCAAAAAGAAACTCCGTTGCCGCGTCAGCATCGATATTGTCCCCAGCTTAACCGCCGACTACCCCACCGTTGAAGAATTGAACAAGTACATTTCAACGGTTATTTTCCAGCGTCTAACTCCCGAACAAGATTACGAGAACGCCTTTGTCCTCACCTCCGTCAATGGAGCCAATGATCGCGGCGCGATCCTTTGCTCGCCCTTCTTTGGCAAACTCGACGCCAACATCGAAAACATGCTGAAGGCTTCCTTAACCTTCATCGAAGCCGATAAATGGACTTATTCCAAGGTCTGCCCGGTTTGCGGATTCTACGTCGATGGCGAACAGGAAGACGGGAACTGCTATTGCGCCAACTGCGACTCGGTCTATTCCATCATTGATGGCAGCGCCAAGCGCGGGGGCAAGCAAACCCTCTGGCTCAAGCGTCTTCATAACTCGGAGCGTAAAGGCAATCCTGATGAGTCGATTCGTCTCGAGATCATCCAAACCGATGAGGATCTTCAGAACGAACAGATTTTGGTCCGCCTTCTTGAAGATAGTGATCTCAATGAATTCTATGGCCTCACCAAGCAAGCAGGCATCCTTGAACTTCAAGGTCAAAAGCACGTGAAGGATAAGGCCAGCGCCAAGAAACTTCTTGCGGAATACCGGAAGAAAAAAGGCCGGGCCATCGTTCGCAAGTCCGATAACAAAATGGTCGGTCTTTTGATTCTAAATAAAGACGTTTTGCAGGGATATCGGCGTTTTGAACAAATGAAAGTCGATTTCCTATTAGGCCGCAAATACTGGGGATTTGGCTATGCGACGGCGGCCCTGGATCTCATTGTTGATTACGTCTTCAAGCGTTTACGCATCGATATGCTGTGGGCTCAATGCGGCGACTTCAATAAGCCGGCTGCTCGTGTCTTGGCCCACAACGATTTCCTCTATGTCGACTCCGTCCCCGATGAAGTGAATAAAGACATCGTTCAAGCCAAGAACTTGGACCGTTATGTCTTGTTTAATCCCTACCCCGTTCGCCACGCGGGTCAGTCGACTCCGGGTTCGACTCCGCGCGAAATCAACTTGGCTCCTTTATCGGCGCCCGTTGTCATCGAACCGCTCACCAAAGATCAGATTGATGCCAAGAACAAAGCGGCCAAGACCCCGCTCGTCTATAAGGAAGTTCGTCCGACCGAGGAAGAAGAAGCCGCGAAACGCCGGGTCGATGAAGAAGTCTCTAAACACGCACCGACCAATGTGCCACCGGCTGAGCCTAAGGAAGAAGAAGCTCCCGTTGAGGAAGATCCTTTTGCTGGGCTCAATAACGTTACCTTCGAAGAGAAACTAAAACGCAGCTCCGAAGATCTGAAACAAAATTACGAAGAGATTCGCGACTATATCCTTTCTTATGGGACCGCTCATCGGATTTCTCGGAAGTACGATGCTTACCATAAAGGAATGAAGCGTCTCATCATTATTAATATTCGTGGAACTCACCTCCGGGTTTATGGTGCTATTCCCTCAAAAGCCCTCGCCGATTCTACGATGAACGTCTATGACGATTCCAAGACGAAGATTTATCAAGATACACCATCATTCATCAAGGTGACGGGATCCTTATCGTATAAGTGGGCTTTCCGTTTCGTTGATGAAGTCATGAAGGCCAATGGCATCGAAAAGCCAGAACCTGCTGCTCCGGAAGTCGTCCCTGAGAAAGAACCTGAACCCGTTAAGGCCGAAGAAACTAAACCCGCTGAAGTTAAACCTGAAGAGGCAAAACCCGTCGAAGTGAAGCCTGAGGAGCCTAAGCCCGTTGAACCGGCTCCTGCTCCCGCGGTAGAACCCGAACCGGTCGATCCTTTTGCTAACCTGAAGACAGTCACTTTCCAAGAGAAACTCGATCGCGCAGATAAACCCTTGCTTGATCAATACACGCAACTGCGTGATTACATCTTGAGCAAAGGGGCCAATCACCGCATTACCAAGAAGTACGATTCCTTCTGGATCGGACGGAATACCTTATTCCTCTTAGTTATCCGTGGGACCCATATCCGTGTTTATGGCGCGGCCCAGGCGGCCGAGTTCAAAGACGATACGATGAATGTCTATGATGACTCCAAGACCAAAGCTTATGAAGGCACGCCGACCTATGTCAAAGTCGTAGGGGATATGTCCTTTAAGTGGGCCTTGCGCTTCATCGACCAGATTGTGGCTAAGGTCACGCCCGCTCCAGTAGAACAACCGGCTGAATCGATCCCGGCTGGCAATCAACCTGCTGCCCCGGCGGAAGCCGAAGCGAAGGCCGCTGCGCCTGAAGAAACAAAACCGGCCGAAGCCCCGAAAGAAGAACCAGCCCAGGCTTCTGATGAGCCTAGCGAAGAAGAACAACAGCAAGCCGCCAGCAACGAAGCCGCGGATGAACTGATTACCCAAAATGCTGCCGATAAGGCCGCGGACGAGTTAATTAATGCTAAAATGAATTCGCCGAAGAATTAGTCTCATACGATTTAAAGGGGGGAGCTTATGCCAACGACATTTGAAGTCGCACTTTCAGGTGGAGAAACGCTGAAGGGTTATTTTTGGTCTTCAGGAGAACCTAAGAAGAACCTCGTCATTCTTACGGGAATGAATGAGTACGCCTTGCGCTATAACGACTTGGCTTCTTTCTTCAATAAGAAAGGCATCAATGTCTATGTCCTCGATGCCTTTGGCCAAGGCCTTAACGCCAAGTCCGTTGAGGAACAAGAGCAGTGGCCTCTCGATGGTTTTAGCAAGAACGTCGATGCGGCAAATGTGCTGGTGAATAAGATTAAGAAAGACAACAAACTCCCGGTTTGCTTAATGGGACATTCGATGGGGTCCTTTATGGCCCAAAGTTACGTGGAACGCTATCCCCACACTGTGGAACGGGTGATTCTTTGCGGATCCAATGGCCCAGCGCTAGCCAAGATGAAGATGGGGTATGCCTTAAGCAAACTCATCGTCCATAAATCGAACTGGAATAAGCCTTCGAAGTTCTTATCGAATATGGGCTTAGGGGCGTATACCAAGGCGGTTAAGCCTCGTAAGACGGATTTAGATTGGCTTAGCTATAACGAAGAGAATGTCAAAAAGTACATCGCCGATCCCTATTGCGGGCATCAGGATACTCAGGGGTTCTGGAGAGAATTCCTTAAGGGTATGAGCCATCTTTACGAAAAGAAGATGCTCAAGAAGCTGTCTCCTCAAGAGAAGATCTTCATTGTAGCTGGGGATGCCGATCCCGTTGGTGGTAGCGGCAAAGGCCCCACGGCCTTGCTCAAAATGTATCAGAAATATGGCGTGAAGGACGTTAGCCTAAAAATCTATCCCCACATGCGTCACGAAATCCATAATGAGACGGGACGTGAAGTGGTTTACGACGATTTGCAGAAATTCCTCCTTGCTTGATTCCTCTTCTTCAAATGCTAAAAAGGCATTATGATTACTTAGATGAAATCTAAGAAGACCGTTTTTGCTTTTGCGTTAAGTCTCCTACCGATGTTTCTTTTGGGATGTGCAAATTCGAATTCGAATTCCCTCGAACCGAGCAGCTCTTCAGGCAAATCTAGTAGTCAATCGTTAAGTTCGGGATCGTCCACAGATTCGGATTATTGGACGGCGGCCGATGGGCTGGGCCACTATGGCATTGGCGGTTATTATGGTGATGCCGAAGATTTGGTAATCCCCAGCACGGTTAATGGTGTTGCTATTCAATCACTCAATAATCTTTGTTTTGCTGGACGCAGCAATTTGAAAAGTGTGGTAATTCCTGCCGGTATTATTTCGATTGATGAAGGGGTTTTTAGCGGTTGTTCTGCTTTGACTTCGGTTTCCTTTCAAGGAAATGTCACATTTATTGGAGGGAGCGCTTTTAAAGATTGCGTTTCTTTAGCATCTATTTCTTTGCCCAATTCTGTGACTAATCTTGGCGCGAGAGTTTTTGAAGGTTGCACCTCCTTGTCTTCTATCGCTCTTCCATCTAGTTTGAATTATCTCGATTATTTTGCCTTTGAAGGTTGCACCGCCTTAACTTCCATTACAATTAGTGCAACCAACGGCTATTTTTCTGCATTGGATGGCATTCTTTTTGACAAAACTCAAGCGACGTTAATGGCGTTTCCTTGCGGAAAAACTGGTGCTTATGAGGTTCCAGCAACCGTGACTCGTATTCAAGATGGAGCCTTTTTTGGATCTTCTTTGTCTTCTTTAACGTTGCCTGCCGCTCTGACCTTTATACAAGGTGGAGCTTTTCGGGGTTGTAGTTCGTTAACTTCCATAGCCTTTACTGAGCAAAATCCCAATTATCTAGTTTCGGATAATGTGCTTTTCTCGAAAGACAAAACCGTTTTGGTAGCTTATTTAGGGGGGCTTACTGGACCATATGCCATTCCTACAACGGTTACCTCTATTAGCAATGCTTTTTTGGATTGTTCTGGCCTTTCATCGATATTCATCCCAAGTCAACTCGTCGATTTCTCTGTCTCCTCTTTCTTTGGCTGCTCTAAACTAGAATCGTTTTCCGTGGACTCCTCCAACGTCTCTTGGACGGCGGAATCAAATTGTCTTTATTCCAAAGATGGAACTAAATTAGTGCTTGTTCCCAACGCCATTTCTGGCGCGTTTTCTATTGCTAACGGCACCGTCACAATTGGCAGTGGTGCTTTTCACGGATGCTCTCAAATTGTGTCTATTGTCATTCCCAGTTCTGTAAAAACTGTGAGTTCTGGTGCTTTTTATGGTTGCTCCTCGCTTCTTTCTTTAAACTATCCTTCTGGTTACGGTTACGTTGAAGCTTATGCCTTCTATGGTTGTTCCTCGCTAAAGTCGGTTTCCTTTGCAGGGGACTTATTTGGTGTTCGGGAATATGCGTTTTATGGTTGTTCCTCGCTCGCTTCTATCACGCTTGGGAATAAACTTACCGAAATTGGGCCAGCAAGTTTCATGAATTGTGTTTCTTTGGTTTCAGTTACAATTCCCTTTGCGACGCACTCGATCGGAAATTATGCTTTTTATAATTGTACGGTCCTTAAAACCATATCTTTTGAAAGATATGTTTCATTTTTTGGTATTTATTGTTTTGGCCATTGCGTTTCGTTAACCAAATTGGTTGTACCTGAAACGGTTGTTGAAAGTGGGTCCTCCATCCAGCCTACTGTTACTCTTTACGAAGGCGCGTTTGCTTATTGCTCAAATCTAAACTCAATCGTTCTCCCAACAACGACAATCTCTCTTGGATCTCGTTGTTTTGCCAATGATTTTGTACTATCAGTTTATTTCGCAGCTCCATCGTTGGAGTTCATTACCTTGGGGTCCGATTGGAATGTTAACTCTGGTAAAGCATATACCTATTCAGAAGCCCAACCTGCGTCAACTGGCAACTTTTGGCATTATGTTGGCGGCGTACCAACGGTTTGGTGATTGGATTTTGGCCATATTTTGCTTTCCTGCTTTGGCTGTTTTTTGTTCAAATACCTGCGCGTGCGCGTTAGACTAAGTCCATGATTGACGCCCACAAAAATCCCAAACATATCTATGTTTTAATGGGCATTGCCATCGCTTTTATGTTTACCATTGGCGCATTTTTTGAAGAAGGCGTGGCTTTCTTCGATCCGATATACACCACAATCATGAGCGAATTAGAATATTACTTATCGCTGATTGCTGTGCTGTTATCGGTGGGGATTTTCCTCTTTCTAGTTCACCGTTACTACACCATCAAAATTAATTGGATTTTCTTATCAATAGCGATGATGCTGGTAATATGCAATGCGATCGCTGTTTTAGCCTTCCCTTCCATCTATGAAACCGTGGGTATGGATGCGAAAACCGGTGACACTTTTCCTGCTGTATATTTTGTAACTAATTCGGAACGGCTGCGTTTCATCATCACTTTTGCCGTGACTTGCCTATACCTCTATCTCATCTTTGCCGTGGTTCCTAAGGTTTTAAGAAACTCCAAACAACTGACCATCTATTTTTATGGGGGAGTTGTTGTCGTATTTGTTTCGATTATTTGGAGTTTTATTTTTGAAAACAGCATTTATCGGGCTTACTTCGATCCCAGCATGACGCCCACACTTAGCACGGTTGTGGAGTCTTTTTACAACAACCGCAATAGTTTTGGCACGATGATTGTTATCGGCATCTGCGCTTGCGGTTATCTTCAATGCCAATCTCACCATTGGTGGAATTACCTTATTATGGCGTTCTTCTCTTTGGAACTCTTTTTTGTCTTGTCCAAAACTTCAATGCTTTTAGTATCGATATTCTGGGTAGCTTTTTTGATTTATCGTTACGTTCTTACGATTAAAGCACACCCGATTAGAAATAACATTATTTTAGGTATTGTTTTAGCGATTGCAGGATTTTGGACCTGGTTCGTTGCTTCTTCGAATATTCAACAGGCCCCGACTCTCAACAAGATTTTTACAAACTTCGTTGATGCCATTACTGACACATCCGAGGATACGATGTCGAGCCGGGCCAATATTTGGAAACTATGCATTCAAGAACTTAATAATCCGTTTCGAGTTATCTTTGGCATGGGCGATGGCAATTTCATGTGGCTGTTAAGCCCATTGATGAATGATGGCATCGTCGGACTTGGCTATACCCACAACGGCATTCTAGCGATGCTAGATTATGGTGGTATCATTCGCTTAGCGGTTTATGCCGCGATGCTGATCTATTTCTTGCTCCTTGTTATCCAAAATTTCAGGCACAAACACGCGAATACATTTGCTTGCCTCTTGGCTTTTGTTTTGATGTTTATTCATGGCTTTGTTGAAACAACTTCCTTCATGGGGGCGGATTCCAAGAGTTTGTCGTTACTTATCATGATTTACCTGCCTGTCTTAACCGACAATTTCCAGGATAAGCATAAGGAAATCTTGGTGGACCAAAGCGCTGCGTTTGCGGCTTACCCTCCAAGCAAAATTGACCATCCGCTTAGCGATGTTCAGGCGGGTTGCTTGTGGTTAGTTTTTGTGACTCCAGTTTTGCTTCTGACTATGGTGCTCTATCCTTTTGTGCCACTTTTGAACAACATTTGGTTTTTGATTAATGCCATTGTTCTTTATTTGTTTTGCCCTTTGGTTGGTGGAGCTTTAAACGGACTTTCACGAGTGAAACCGAAGGGGACGTGTATGGGAATTCGTATTCTTACTATTGTTTTCATGGTGGCTTGTTTCTTCTTACCTCTTCCAGTGAACGGACTCATTGCTTTCTTAACTAGTGTTTTCTCCGCCGGTTTGCTTCTCGTGCTTCTTGTTTTACTTTCTCGGCACGGCCGCGAAGATTCTTTTGGAAGTTATTTGCGATCCGGTTATCTTCCCTACTTATCTATCCTTTTCGGACTAGCGGTCCTGGGACTATCTTTGGTACTCTTTGGAAGATTGGTTACAAGGTATGCGATTATGTGTGCTGCTGCCATCGTCATCCTTGGATACGTTTTGGTTGTCGCGGCTTCCCCCTCCGGCGATTATCTAATTTATTCCCTCAAAGAAAAGTGGTTCCGGAATGAAGAAACTTGGCTTAACCAAAACATGAAATGGGAAAACAAGTTAAACAATCGAAACAAGCGTTATTACACTTTTACAAGAAAGCCAAAATAAAACTCTTTTCGGGTTTTAGTTTGCGTAAGTTGGCTTGTCAGTTTTGCAAGAAATTAAAGCGGTCTTCACAATTTGAGAATCCTTGACTTAATGAATATTGGGTTTCCCCGTCCTTTGTGCGATAATTCTTTTTATAAAAAGAAACGAGGTATTTCTTAATGGACATTTTCGATGGCAAAGTTCTGCTGGTTACTGGGGGTACCGGTTCCTTCGGGCATGCGGTTGTCAACCGCTTCCTGAAGACCAAGATTAAGGAGATTCGCATTCTCTCCCGCGACGAGAAAAAGCAGGATGATATGCGCAAAGAATACGACAATGATAAGCTAAAGTTCTATATTGGCGATGTTCGTGACTACAGCTCAATCGTTGATGCGTTTAAAGGCGTTGACTACGTTTTCTCCGCCGCGGCGCTTAAGCAGGTCCCGTCCTGCGAATTCTACCCGCTCGAGGCCACCAAGACCAACGTCCTTGGCTCGAACAACGTCATTTCCGCCTGCGTCGCAAACCACGTGAAGAAGGCCATCTTCCTCTCGACCGATAAGGCGGCTTATCCGATTAACGCTATGGGCATCACCAAGGCTTTGATGGAGAAGAATGTCATCGCCCGCTCCCGCCAGCTTCTTCCCGGTGACACCGTCCTTTGCCTGACCCGTTACGGCAACGTCATGGCCTCGCGCGGCTCGGTCATCCCGCTCTTCCTTGAACAGATTGCCGCCAACCGCCCGATCACTATCACCAATGGGAACATGACCCGTTTCATGATGACCCTCGATGACGCGGTCGACCTCGTCATCTTCGCCTTCGAGCACGGTGAGCAAGGGGACCTCTTCGTCCAGAAAGCCCCGTCGGCCACCATCGACACCTTGGCACAGGCGGTCCTTCAGCTGACTGGTTCCAAGGTCGGGACCCAGAACATCGGGACCCGTCACGGCGAGAAGCTCTACGAGACTCTCGTCACCGCCGAAGAGATGGTCCGCGCCCAAGACATGGGCGGATTCTTCCGCGTCCCGGCGGATAACCGCGATTTGAATTATGATAAGTACATTGTTAAGGGTGGCCATGAGGTCGAGGACGTCGAGCCTTACACCTCGCACAACACTGCTCGTTTAACTGTTCCCCAAATGGTTAAACTTCTGAAGAAGCTCTCCCTCTTTGGTGGCTCTTGCAAATCATGAGAATCCTCGTCACTGGAGCAAAAGGTTTCATTGGCAAAAACTTATGCCTAACGCTTAAAAACGCTGGGCATGAGGTTTTTGAATTTGACCTTGGATCGACTGACGACGAACTCAAGGACTATGTTGCCAAAGCGGACTGGATTATCCATCTTGCTGGCATCAATCGGCCTCTAAAACCTGAAGAGTTCATTGATGGCAATGTGAACTTCACCAAAAAACTTTTGGATATTGTTCTAGCAACCAAGAGTATTGCCCCGATCATTTTCTCTTCCAGCATTCAGGCCGCCTTAAACAATCCTTATGGCCAGTCAAAGAAAATGGCGGAAGATGAACTTTTCGCTTTCCAAGAAAAGAACAATCACCCCGTGTACGTATTCCGGCTCTATAACGCTTTCGGGAAGTGGTGCCGTCCGAACTACAATTCCGTGATTGCGACCTTCTGCTATAACGTTGCCCATAATTTGCCACTTCAGATCAACGAGGCCGCGCCCGCGATCGATTTCGTCTATATTGATGATATCGTTGCTAGTTTTATGGCTATTTTGGCCAGCGATGGACATGGTTCTACAAAGATCATTTATCCGGAGCCTCACTGTTCTGAGAAACTGGGCGATATTGCAAAAGCCTTATACCAATTTAAGGCATCCCGAAACGATTTCATGGTTCCCAACATTGAGGATCCTTTTTTCAAGAAGCTTTACTCAACCTATTTGTCTTATCTTGAAGAAGACGATTTCTCCTATGCTTTGGCTCCCCACGTTGATCAGCGGGGATCGTTCACTGAAGTCTTAAAGACCGAACATTTAGGTCAGGTTTCAATTAACGTTTCTAAGCCCGGCATCACCAAAGGCAACCATTACCACATGAGTAAGAACGAAAAGTATTTGGTGGTGGAAGGCACCTGCGAAATCAAATTCCGCAAGGTTGGAACCGATAAGGTTATTACCTATAAGTGCAGCGGATCCGACATGAAAGTGGTGGATATCCCTCCTGGATATACGCATTGCATCACCAATGTTGGGAAGACCGACTCAGTGACCTTAATGTGGGCCAACGAACTCTTTGATCCCAATCATCCGGATACCATCTTTATGCCCGTCGAGGAGGACAAAAAATGAGCGAGAAGAAATTAAAAGTGATGACCATCATTGGGACCCGTCCCGAGATCATTCGTCTTTGCGAGGTCATCAAGGCCTGCGATAAGGAATTCGATCATGTTTTGGTCCATACCGGCCAGAATTACGCCTATGAACTCAATGAAGTTTTCTTCAAAGAGTTTGGGCTAAGAAAGCCCGATTATTATCTTGAAGCGGTTGGCAATAACCTCGGTTCAACGATGGGGAATGTTATCTCCAAAGCCTACGATTTGATTGCCAAAGTGAAACCCGATGCGGTTCTGATCTTGGGTGATACCAATTCGGCTCTCTCCGCCATCTCGGCGAAGCGCTTAAAGACCCCAATTTTCCATATGGAAGCCGGCAACCGCTGCTGGGACTGGAACGTCGCTGAAATGACCAACAGGACCATTGTCGATCACATTTCGGATATCAATATGCCGTATAGCCATTACGCTTACGACAACTTGATCCATGAAGGAATGCCTGCCAATCGGA
>Ga0183101_1001674_pt1 | contig 19084 bp, 21 predicted proteins | sample Biomet3_FD_127790 | JGI IMG/M metagenome (GOLD analysis project Ga0183101, IMG submission 127790) | Microbial communities from bioreactor (seeded with sewage sludge) at LBNL, California, USA - Biofuel metagenome 3 | ecosystem: Engineered > Bioreactor > Anaerobic > Unclassified ...
AATAGGTTTAACTTCCTCTTCAGCAAATTCTCTTATTTTTGTTCTCAAATTTTCATGTTGTTCTGTAGTTTTGAAAAACATAAATACACCTCCCTTTAATTATACGGTTTCACCAATGTCATTCTATGAAATCTGTAAAACCATATTCCCAAACATATTCCTTAAATGTATACCTAAACCGTATACATTTATTGTATACCTCTAAGGTATACTTTTCAACTATTATTTTATCTATTTTATTCCATAATAGACAATTAAATCTTAAAATCCCTCCTCTTTTAAAGATAATATAACTTTTCCTTCCATTATCTTATAAAAGCAATTATTTTTACTTGTAAGGTTTTTCTTTATTTCTATTCCTCCTTATTTAATTTAAGATATATTTAAAGTTTCTATATTTATATCAACACTTATAATTATGCTATTTACAATACTATTATTAATATTAATATAAACTATAATAAAAAAAGCAGATACGAATTACGTAACTACTATTTTTTATTGATTTAATTTATTTTTCTTTTATGTCTACTTATGATATGGTTCACCGTATCAGTAGTAAGTGATATAAATTTTATATTGAAATAGGATACCTAGTTTTCTTAGATATCCTATCAATTTAATATATTCTAACTACTTTTGACTTTCCTCAACATAGTTTACTCAACCATTTTTGAGAATTCTTCTAAAGTTGGAGCTAATCCAGCATTTTTCATCGTATATATAAATGCCTGCAATTCCCCTCCAAGCCTTTCTAATATTTTTTCTTCCTTTATTATTTTATTAAAGTCAGAAGTTATTTTTTGTGGTAAAAAAGAGATTACAAGAGTTACAACAGGTTTCCACTTATCTATTAAATAATCTAAATCATATTTATTAGCATTACAATAATCATATCCAAAACAAACATTTTTCTTATCAATTTTTTTATTGCAAATTGCTTCCATGCCTTGTCCTACTAGTGCTATTATAAAATTCTTTGCTTTTAAGTTTCTTAATATATTTAACTGTTGTTCTTCTAATTGTATTAAATTTTCCTTGCATTTTAATATTCCATACACATTTTCTATGGATTTTGATAAAGTATATGCAAATAATAAATGTCTAGCTTTAGAGGTTTGAAATACTTCATTATACAAATATCTATTTTCGAAAATATTATTTTTCCCTGTATTAGCTGATGCAAAATCCCCATGTAAAGATAATACTGGTTGAGCAACTTGTTCTATTCCTAGCTTAGAAGAAATATTAGAAAAGCCTCTTTTAAATGAGTATTTATGATTTAAATTTTCAAATTCTTGTTTTATTCTTTTCTGTTCTGCGCTATTACTATATTGATCCCATGTAGTTATTACATTTTGTGTATTATTATATTTTACAATCTCCTCAATTGTTTCTGTATCTGTTGTTTCTATTATTTTACACAGCACTTTTACATCTTTTAACTTATCTTTATCCTTAACTTGTCCAATTGAACTAGTAGTTTGTGCTCCATTTATAATGGACATACCATTAAGTACAACTCCTTTAATAGTTTTATTTACTTCTATTGGTTCAAATTTATTAGTCAAAATTGTAATTCCATTATTGTATACCAAAAAATTATTTCCTTCCGTCTCAGCAGTTCTTTTTATTCCATTGTTAATTTTCCTTGTTTTTGTTATTCCTAAAAAACCACGATAATTAGTTGAAAATAAATCATCTTCATATTTATTAAATTGCTCATATAGCCATTCACCACTAATTATTAAGATTATACTTCTCCATTCATAATCTGTCTCTATCATCCCATAGTTCCCAGGGCATTCAATTTTATCTAATATTATTAATGATTGCTTTTGAGCTAAATATAACTTTTCAATTGCTTGGATTCCCAATTCCTTACTTATTATTGTAGTATCACTTAAATTTCTTTCAAGATGTGATTTAACTGTTTTTAATTCTTCTTCAACTTGTGTTGACTCTGCACAATTATGTACATATAAAATATCTATTCTATCTATTTCATTATTATTTATTGCTTCTCTACATTCTAGTATAATTGTTCTTAGTTTTTCTGGAATAGTATTAATATCTCCATTCAAAAGCCATGCTACTGCTGTATTAAGATCTGATGCCTTATTTGCTGGAGCTACTTCCTTACCTTCCATTTTTTCTGAATAATACCCTTGACACAAAGTTATTCTTTTTAATTCAATATCACATCTAATGAAATCTATTTTTTTATCATCAGATTGATCTGTTAAACTTTCTTTTTCTAATTGCTCTAAATCATAAAAATCCAAATATAATCCCATCACCCACAACAAATGAGCATTTCCAATTCCATATTGTTTTATCAATTTAGTTTCTTTCTTGAAATTTTTTAAGTGATTCATTCTCATCCCTCCACCTTTTGTGCTGATTTTATTATACCATTTTTTTATTTTATTTGTATTTCTTCTAAATATTTGTATATATATTTTTTTACATTCCGCTTACTCTATATTGCATAACAATTTTTGAAACATGAAATCCGTAATCTTTACTTAAACAAAAGTATTCCACCCCTAAATCATATACATATTTTTATATTCACAGGATTTATCATTAACATTCTTCTTGAAACAAAAGAAAAAGGAGAACCTCCTCCATCTGGACTTGGTTCTCCTCCATTACTTAGATACATTATTAAGTTATCATTTATATTAATCTCTATTGATTCAATCGACCTAGCTTTGTTAATAGTTATTTTTGAAATTAGCATATGCAACAGTTTCTTTTGTTGCTCCCTTGTAGTTAAGCCTGATAACATCTTATCAAAACTTGAAAGTGTTTCTCTTACAAGCTCATAAGAAACATCTTGTAGATTATCATCTAGGATGCTAGTTTTCAGATTGTTTACCTCCCGTTGAAGTAGTTCTTCTCTTGACTTTATTTCTACCATTCTCTCTGAAAAGTCTTTTTTACTTATTATTTCATCTTCATAAGCTTCAAAAACTTTCTTCTTCTTTGATTCTACCTTTTCTAACTCCTTTATAATCTTATCAAATTCTTCTTTTGATGGATCTACCATAGCTTTTCTGGTTGAATTCATGTTTGCTACTATATCTTTTATTAACTTATCATTATTTAGTAGTTCTGATAGCTTACCAAATACATACTCATTAGCATCATTAACCCTTATAGAATTACTATGACAAACTGTTGTCCCTTTATTTTTCCAAGCTCCGCAACAATAGTATTCTCTCCTATACTTAGTGCCATCTTTTCTTGTATTGGTACTTCTCGATATTACCATTCCAGCTCCACATACTGGACATTTCAATATACCAGTTAGAGGAAACTCTCCATCATATATCCTAGATGGTTTACCTTTAGAAGATTCCATTTGTCTTTGAACTTTATCCCAAAGTTCTTGGTCTATTATTGGCTTATGAATTCCATCTACAATTAGTGGATTTGAGTTTTTGTTTCTCCTTCTTTTTTCACTCCAATTAGGTCTAACATTATATCTAATCTTTCCTATATATATTGGATTAGTTAATATATCTTTTATTGAACCTATTGAAAATGGCTTTCCTTTCTTTGTTGTATGCCCAAATTTATTGATATAATTTGTTATTGCTTTGTAACCACTTCCTTGTGAATACATGGTAAATATAATTCTTATAACTTCTGCTTCTTTTTCATTTATTATAAGTTCTGTATCTCTTCTTTTCTTATTAGTTGAATTTTCTCTTTCCTTTACATCATAACCAAAGACAATTCCACCGTTCCATCTTCCTTCCCTAGCTCTAGCCATCATTCCCATTTTTACGTTTTGAGCTATTGTTCCACGTTCTAGTTCTCCAACTGCTCCCATCATTTGCAGTGAGAATTTACCCATTGGTGTTTCTGTTTCAAAGTTCTCTGAATATGATTTGAAATATATATTATTCTTCTCTAGCAAATCTACTATTTTAAGTAGGTCTAACATATTTCTTGCTATTCTATTGATTTTCCATGTTATCACCATATCAAACTTTTTTTCTTCTGCGTCTTTTAGCATTTCTTTCATTGCTGGTCTAGCGTTTATTGATTTACCGCTTATACCCTTATCAGAATATATTTTATATATCTCATATCCATTGTCAGCACAATATTTCACGCCTATCTTTTCTTGTTCTTCACTACTATACCCCTCCTCTGCTTGTTCAGTTGTTGATACTCTCGTATATACTGCTACTCGTTTTATCATTATATCCCACATCCCTACTATCAAATTTCCTGATACTAGTTTTAAGGATGATTTCAGATATCACCTCAATTATTTCTTTTATTGTTGCTTGTTCCCTTTTGTTTCCCATCTTTATTCATCCTTTCTAGTATCAAAATTTATAATATATATTTGATAAATATTTATGATTCATTTATTGAACATTTACTTACTATTTACTTTAAAATTTCTATATTCCAAAATTTTTATTTTTATCATCTTGGAGCTTTTATTGCTCCAAGACTTGCTATTGTCATTATTTGATTTTTACTATTATTACTGGTGAATCTTCACTATTAGTGTATTGGATATCTCCAAAGGTCATGGTTGTTCTGTTATCGAAGTTTAACTCAAATGTTTTTGCAATTTTTGTTGCCAATGGTGTTGAGTACACAATTGCTTTTCCATTGCTGTCTTTCACATTGAAGTCATTATCGTTATTAGGTAGATTAACTCCAATTATTATACTTGTATCACTGAATGCAAATTGCAATGTGTTTGGCTTTCCGAGATACTCATATCCTTGTTTTGCAATTGTAGTTCTATTGCCTGATTTGGCTTTTACTATTGAGAAACCGCCTTTATTAGAAGTTGCTCTTATGATATTTTTAGCCGAACATGGAGTTGCATTCCTTACCATTTCAGTTACATTAGCTTCTTCTTTTGTCTCAGTTTCTTCTGTATTTTCTGTTATAGTTGCTTCTACTGCTTCTCCTTCTCTTATTATTAGTTATGATTGTACAATTGTTTCTTGTATATTTTTATCTATGTTTACCACTTCCTCATTTATGTTATCTTCTAGTTGTACTCTTCTTTTTATTGTCATATTACTTCATCCTTTCAATTTAGATTACATATTTTCTTAGCTTTCCCCTATCTCCCTTTTTGTTTTTTCAAATCCCCTCTGTTGAGTCCTCTTATTATCTGGCCTTACCCCACTTTCCCCCATTTCCCTTAGAAAGTGGAATGTATTTTCTTATTTTTAGGTTCAAAAAAGCTCTTATATATTTATATTTATTTTGATAGGGTTTTAGGGGAAACTAGGGTAATTCCTTATTTTATCTTAGTTGGCAAGGAGGGGGTGCTCCCCCTCTTTGCCCTAACCCACTTGGTTTGGCTGACTATTTACAACATATTCTCTTAATTCTTCTCTAGGGATTTTTAAGATATATACTGTGTCACGTTTACCTTTTGTATTTACAGTTATACGATTTGTATTTTTGCCTACCTCAGTTATCAAATAGTCCTTTTCTTTCCATTCCTTAATAACTACTTTGACATCTTCATAGTTTAATTCTCTTAATTGCTTTTCCAATACATTTTTTATTACTGCAACCTTATAGAAAGTTAACTCTGAATTGATTTTTCCCCAGCAATCTCTAGGTGTAAAGCTATTATCCTTCAACTTAAACTTGCTTACTTTCTGATTTATTAATTGAATAATGTCTGTAAAAGCTTTTTCTCCAATATCTCTATCTTCAATGCTTTCAATTTCATTATTCACTAGAAAATTCAATACTGCTTCTAAATCAATACCTAATCCTAAAGCTTCATTAGCTATTTCTCCACCGGTCATAATAATTGCAAACTTATCTGCAACTCTATTCTTAAATGGATTATCAGGCATTACTTCTAAGCATTTAGCTTTCCAATAGTCCCATTTCTCATCTATTATGCTAAAGCCTTGATTAAAGATATACTTTATAAATTCAACTCCTGCATGACCATAATTTTCACTTATTACAGCTTTTATGTTTTCTGCATTTTCTGCTGATTCAGTCCACTTGACACCTTCAAAAACAAAAGTTCTTACTCTTAAGCCACCATTATTGTTGGCTCTTTCAAAAATGGATTGCTCACCTGTTGAAATTATAGTAGTTCCCCATTTAGATACTTTTCTTTGAGTTATCGTATCTGTTAGACGAGCTTTATCTTCTCCGCTAGCAATAGTATATATTTCTTTAGAAATATCTCTATTCTTTACCATTGAAAATTCATCAAAAACTAGAGGTATTCCAAAGTTTCCTCCAAGGGAATTTATTATTGCATTAGTTGTACCATTCCAAGTTCTGAATAGACCTTTATCTTTAGTATCTGGTACTCCAAAAGGTGATACTGCTGCTTTACTTACTGTTGTCTTACCAGTTGTGCTTTTTCCCGATATATGAAACATCAATGTATCTGTATGTTTATCTTTCCTATACAAATATCCTACTATTGGAGCTGAAAACCCTATACACATCATTGCTTCAAGAGGCGTATTTCCCTTTATTTCGCTATGAAACATATCTGTCCATGCTTCAAGAGTTCCACTACAAGACAAATTGAATGTTGGATCTTCTGGATTATTAATAGCTTTAATATTAGGATTATTGCTAACTAATTCATTTAGTCTAAATTCTAAGTTTTTACTCTTATCAAAATGCCATCCCACGCTATTGTAAATATATTCATGCTCAACTAGCTTTAATTGTTTCATTAAATGTCTAGCTATAAATTTGTCATCTTCTGGTGGTATGTCTACACCATAGTTCAATAATTTGGATATCTTATTGGCTTGTAGCATTCCCATAGTAACATTTATAGTATTGTATGTACCTTGATATTTATAGAGAAGCCTTATATATGCTTCCTTTGTATCTATATTTGCAATAGTTTTTTCAATACAAATAGGTTCACACATCTTTACATCTTGAACTTTTCCATCTACATTCATCGGTAAATACAATCCATTGCCATTAAGAGTATAATCTCCAATCTTATATTCTTTCCCCCCCATTAACAATTCGGAATTTACTACTAAATGTTTTTTATTATTTACTTCCATAACTTTGTCTCCTTACATTGCAAACTCACATATGGAAGTGATATAACCTAGGAGGCTATACCACCTCCTACGTTATATGATTCTAATAGTCATATTCTTCAATATTATTATCTGTATCTTGAATTTCAATATCTTCATCACATTCATCTTCTAACTCATCAACACTATATACTGAAACTACATTAGCAAATACACCATCTTTTGTTGCATTATGTTTAACCTCAATTCTTATTTCTGCTCCTATTAAATCATCTAAATCTATATCGTCAAGTGTACCTAAGACGCTCATTATTAGCTGATATGCTGGTTGGTTTTCATGCCACATTAATAAAAAATTTGAATAGAGTTCTTTTCCATCATCTAACCTAAATCCTACACGAATTCTATCTGTAAGACCTAGCTTAGTCATTTTAGGCTCAACGATCTCAACACTAACTACCTCTGCATTATATAATGCTTCTTCAACTATTGGCATAACCTTTCTTATTACTACAGTTTTATTAGACTTACTTGACTTTACTACTACTCCATTTTTAGGTTTTACGCTTCCACTTACTTGTTTTCTTATTGACATATTCATACATCTCCCTTTTAATCCTTATTTGCAAATGCATTTACTTCAAAATTTCAATAATTAGTTCGAACTATATAGATATATTAATATAATTATCTTTATTTGAGATTCTAAGTTATTTTATGAAAACTTACCCTTTACAAAAGAGGACAGATATTATATAATATCTGTCCTCTTTTCATTTATTTTTCTATATTTTCATTAATGCTTGAGCTAAAACGTCAATTGGCTCTAATAATTCTACTTTTTTATCAACATAGTATTCCCCTGTTTCTTCATTACATATTATTCTTGAATCCACATCCGCATCTCTTATATCTTTATAGTTTTCCACAATTTTATCCCACTGTTCAGATATACCTTTTATCATTAATATATAATAATCGATTAGACATATTGCATCCTCACCGCTTAAAGATATATCGTCATTTCTAATCTTTAACATTTTATCATAAATATATTTTTCTGCTATAACCTTCACTTGTTCTATTCTTTTTAATACTTGATAATTCTGAGCATATGCAATCTTTCCCAATTCAAATTCTGCTACTTCTTTTTGCATTGTATTAAGAGCAACTTCTCCTATTTCTTTTAATTCATTTTCAATTTCTTCTAGTGTAATATCTTTTTTACTTACACCTCTAATTTTTTTAGCTATTGATGATTTTCGCATTTGATACGCTCTCTTGCAAAACGCTTTATCTTCTATAGGTATTTCAATTTTATTTCCATTTATATAATCATTAATATCAATATTTAATGCTATCATTAAATTTTTAAATTCTTTTTTCATATTTTTATAATTATTTTCTAAGTCAATATCTAAATAGTATCTTTCACTTTCATTCAATTTATCTATGCTTTTGGAGTACGTTTCTTCGCACCTAATTTCTTTACAAATTTCCTTTAAATCAATTTTTTCACACATCACAACATTTTCTCCTTGTATTTACTTTATATATTAAGTATATATTAAAATAATCCATTTACAAAAAAAGATAGGAACCCCATCTTTTCTTTATGTTCTACAGGAATCTTTTCACAAACTCCTCTGATACATCAAACTTATTCATTATAACAGTTGTAATATCACTTTCTGAAAGTCCATCCTTAATTAAATCTAAAATTAAAATTACTATTTCTATTATGATAACTATATTCTTCATATATGCACTCCTATTAATTTTGTGTCTTCTTATTACTAATGAAAATAACCCTTTAAGATTACCCATCCTAAAGAGTTATTTTATTTATATAATATATATTCACTTTTTTATTTATTTTTATAATTATTACTAATGATTACCGTTATTCTTAAACGTATCTTGATAATATTCATCATCTATTTGCTGTTGAGTTTTAACGATTTTCTGACCATATTTTACATATTGTCTTGCATTACCTTGTAAACTATTATTATTCATATACCACTCAGTTGTTTCTTCCTTAATCGTACCGTCTTTATATACTTTTGTAACTCCCAATAAATTACATTGTCCTATAGCAAGACTTCCATCATTTAACCATCTAGTGAATAGGTAATATTGTTTTCCGTTAGTATCGGTATATGGATCTACACTTTCAGTACCTACCCCTTCAAATTCTCCGTTATTTAATTGTTGTTTATAGTGTTTTATAACTAAATCATTAGCTTCACTATAAGTAAGTACTCCTTGAGTTGTAGTCGTAGCTTGACTGTTATTATTATATGTTGTTATTGATTGATTATTTGTACTATTAGTTACATAACCTTGCCATCTACCATCGCCATAGAAATGTGATAATTTACCGTCAATATTTATAGTTCCAGTTGCCATTGTTCCATCTGTCTTTAAATAATACCAATTACCACTATCATTTATCCACCCTTCTTTCATATATCCATTATTATCAAAGTAATACCATGAACCCCCAATGTTTTTCCATCCTCTTGAATAACTATTTCCTTCTGCATACCACCATCCATTATTACTTTGTCTCCATTCAGCACTAGCTCCTACTGGTGCTACTGCTAGAATACTTGTTGTTATTAATCCCATTGTAATTATCTTTTTTAAGTTTAATCTCCTCATTATTTATCCCTCCATTTTATATCTTGTTGTATTTCAAATACTTTTACTTTTGAAATTTACTTGGTAAATATATTGTAGCTTAATCGCTTGGACATATTTTGTCCTTTTAGATATTCTTATTTGCATTTAGTACCTATTAAGTGCCTAAGCCATCTTTCTGAATATCCAAGCTCCCTAGATAGTGCTTTTAGATTTCTACCGTCATATTCTTCTAATCTCTTCAAAATATACTTTTTAGAATATAGCCTTATAGGGAAAGTTACCTGTTGTCCTTTGTAATACTTGTTTATCTTTCTTACGGTTTCAATTCCTAATATTTGAACCATTTCTTCATATATTCCATTGAAATCGCTAGTGTCTATAGCTCGTTTTCTTATTTTTATTCCCCCTCTCGCTGTTTCTAATCTAATAATAACGAGTCTATTTTGATTAATCATGTGCATTCTTCCTTGTAAAATTCTAAATTGTATCCTTACACCAAATTACCCATTAGAATTTAGTATTCTTCCGCCAAAATCATTGTGCTGTAATCTATACTATCAATTACATATATTTTTATGTCATGCTCAATAGAGACATTGCTTTGCTTTAGCTCGTATTGCTCCTTATATGGAGGAACTTCCTGCTCATGATCTATTATTACCTTGTCCTCTTTTTTCTTTAACCTGAAAATTTGTAGATAGTCCAATTCCATTTTAGATTTTAGTTCATCCACCATATTCCACATTAGAATTTGAATCTCTACTGGTACTATTTCATTTGCTTGTCTGCTTATATAACGTTTTTCCTTATTAAACATCTCTTATCACTCTACTTTCAATTTATCTTTGCATATTAAAAAAGACTACCTCTCCTATGAAAAGTAGTCTTATTAGCAATCTATTTCTGCGTATATATATTCTTCACCATGCTGATTCTCTGCTATGAATTTTGAATCAAAATCCAGAAGTTCTTCTGCTTCAATACCATTTACAAGCTCTCGTATAACTTGGTCTTTACTAGTTCCATTCATCCAGTATTCTATTAGTGAATCTTTATCCAGTAGCTTATCTACAAATCTTTCTTCTTCTAGCATTGTTTCTAGTTTTTCTCTTACAAAATGAGTCAAATCAGTACCCTTTTTATATATTATGATACCTTCATCTACTGAAACATATCCTTCTTCCTCAACTTCTTCAATGTATCTTATTACTTCACTTATGCTTAGTTCCAAGTTAGAATTATTTTTTATCCACAGAAATATATTTATTTTTAAGTTATCCACATCACTCTCCCCAATTTCTGTTGCTAGTTTCAATGCCTTATCAAAATCTTGTAGTAGTTCTTGTTTGAATTCTCCATCTACTTTTGATATTAGAGCTTCTACATGCTCAAATTTCTTTGATTCTAGATTACTATATTTATTTATTATCGAATTTATTTCATTCATCATGAATATTTGTATTATTGATGAAAAGTTGTTATTATTAATAATCATGTTTATACATCTCCTTTTCTTATTTGGCTTATTATGGTTTTTTTTTAGATTATCTCTTTTTCCTTTAGGCTGTAATATGAATTATCTCCTATGATTATATGGTCAATCAGCTTAATACCTAGTATATTTCCACATTCCTTTAACCTTTCTGTGATGTTTGTATCTTCCTTTGATGGTGTTGGATCTCCTGATGGATGGTTATGGAATAGTATTATTGAAGCTGAATTACTTAGAATTGCAGGCTTGAACACTTCCCTTGGATGTACAAGTGAATTATTTAGGTTTCCTACTGAAACTACATTTATTGTAGTTGGCTGATTTTTTGTATCTAGGCAACATACTAGAAGTTGCTCTCGGTCTGATTCTTCTATAAATCTTTTTCCTAGCTCTACTGCATCTTTTTGAGCTTGTATCTTTCTTATGTCATACAATATGCTTGATTCCTTTACCATCTTTATTGACACTACATTGATTCTCTTTGCTGACTCTTTTTTGTCCATCTTCTCTTCTTCCTTTACATTTTATTGATTTCCCTGTTCTCCCCGGTTGCATTTTTACATTCACCGCTCGAAGATGCTTGCTATCAGTCATTTGCCCCGTTTTTCCCGGTTTCCCGCTGACTTTTTATGCTACTATTATTTTTTATTTTAGATTTACCAAGATAAAAAAGTCCTTATAAGAACTATTATTTTTACCGGGAATTCAGGGTTTACGGGGGAATTGTTGCTATTACTAGGTTTACAAGCGGGGCATTCTGCCCGTTATTTTTTTCTTCCGGGCTTTTACAAAATATTATTTATTAATATATCAATTTTTTATTACATCTTGATTGTTTTTTATAGTAAAATAAACTTTGTAGAATTTACCCTATCAATAAACTCTACATAAGAAAAATCCTAATCACTATTAATTTAGTAATTAGGATTTTTTATTATTACTCAATTCTTGTTTTAGCATATCAATAAATTCATCTGAAAACACTTTGTTTTGAATAGCCTTTTTTATTAGCTCCAGCAATTGTATCTCTGTAACATCAAGACTTCTAGGAATATATCTGTTATCTCCCCTTATTGTATCTTTGTACAATGCAAATCTTATTTCTTCACGCTTTTTCTCTTTCACTTCAATTCGCTCTATGCAACTATAGTAATCATCATCTTCTATGCTTACTTTATTATAGATTTTGCAATAGCTTGTTTCTTTTATTATTTTAGCTTCAGTCTGCTTTGCCATTTCAATTATAACTCCTTTTCTATTAAAATTTCATGAAGCCCCTTAGTTGAAAACACTACAATGGAATAATCATCGGATAATAGAAAAAGTGATGAATAGTACTCTATACCATCATCACTCTTTATCATATCTGTATACTCTGGAAGTATTCCTTTTATACTATTGGCTTTTATTTCTACAACATCTTCTTTTGATCCTAATATTGTTATATATCCTCCTAGGTCTTTGTTTATATCTCTATTATCACCATAATTTTCATCCAGTAGTATTATTATTTCTTCTATTTCTTTTATCATTTCCTTTGAGTATTTTTGTTTTAGTTTCTCTATCTGTTCCTTTTTATATAGCTTTATCATTTTCTTACCTCCTCAAAATAGAAAAAGGAATACTCAAAGCTCTTATTACTCTGAGTATTCCTTTTATTTATTACATAATTATAATATATATTTAATTTGAATTTTAATTCGCCATTTTTACACCATGCGTTAAATTTGATTCCTATTTAGTATATAATACAAGTTTTATGCTGATCTATATAAGTCTTCTCTGGTTGTTTTAGAAATACCAATTATTTCTGTTACTTTTGCTTCATTAATAACTTGTTTATCCTTATTCTTAATTAATATATCTACAGTAGTTAAATTTTTAAGTAATTTAACTAATAATACAGTATTTTGCAAAAGCTTTTTGTCTTCATGAGAAAAATAATTATAATCTGAATTTGAATTAACCACCATTTCTAAATTAATTATATGATTCATATATATTCCATAAACATTAGTTAATTCACTATACATTTTATCACATGCACTTTTAAGTTTTTTTAATAATGGCATTGCATCATTCATAAATTTTACTGCGTCATTAACATCCTTTTTAACTTGTAGCGCTTTTTCCATACTTGAATTTCCTTTAATAGCCAAAAGTATTCCTCCAACAGCAAGCACTGGTCCTGCTACTAGACCTCCTAAAACCGCTGTTCCACCTGCTATTCCCAGACCACCTGATGCTAATGATCCACCTCCCAATGCTGCTAATGTAGCATTAGTAGCCGCCGCACCTGAAAGAGATGCTATTGCTGTTCCTGTAGATGCTACACCTAGAGTCATCGTTCCACCATAAGCTGCTATACCTGCTAAAGCTCCAGCTCCAGCTGATAATGCCCCTGTTCCAAGAATATCTATTGCCGTTATATTTACACCTTTTATTTCATTCAGCTCTTGTTTTGATAAATTAAACTTATCTTTATTATCAAATTCTCCGATTACTGGTTTATTTTTTATCTTCTCAAATGTGACAATAAATCTATCAAAACTTTTCCATGTATCCAATTTGAGCTGACCTAGTTTATCAAGAGATTTTTTAGCACTTAATTCCAACTGATCCAATTCTTTCTTTGTTCTGCCATATTTCAATTTTGATTCATCAATAATTTCATTAGCATCATACATTTGTTTTGCACCTGCAGCCCCTGATGCTACTCCAGCTACTCCAGTAGCTACCGCAATTCCCATAAGTATAAATGGAATTGGCATACTTATTCCCCCTTATTCGATTTGTTAGTGTAAATTAATTTTTGTATCTATTTTTTCATAACTTACTTTACACTATCTTCGATTTAACTAATTTTTCACAAGCTTCATAATTTAACTTATAGTATTCTTCTATGGTCATTAAATTTCTAAAATATAACTCATAATATTCATCGACTCTACAAATAACGGGTCTCTCATTATATATGCTGCATAATTTGCTCTCTTTATTATAATGGATACATATACCTTCTCCATCATCCAATTCTTTATATAAAATATTATTTCTTATATTACAGCAACATAATCCGCATTTATAACACTTGAACATTATTGCTTTATTACTTTTGAAATGCCTTCATAAACATTCATTAATTCCTTTATTAATTCAAACATTGTATTTAATTTATCATCTGATATATCTAATTTATCCTTTACAGATTTAATAAATTCGTGTTCTTTATCATCATACTCCCTATCTGCCATTATTAATGCTACAATTTCAAATACAATTATATTCTTTTCTTCTTCTGTACTACTTTCTTTGATTTCATTTAAAAGTCTGTCTAAATCTGTTTTTATTTCTATCTTATAATCTTTTATTCCTAATTCTTCGCAATACTCACTTATTATTTCTTTTTCCTCTATTGTTAAATCATTATTAGTTAATGCTGCATGAACACTTAATTGTAAAAACATTTCTCCTTTTTCTTTACTTAACTTTCTTAAAAACATATTATGTCTCCCTTCCTTTTATTGCTATATAATAAGAATAGAATCCTTATCTTTCATAAAATCATCGAATTCCTCGAAATTAGTGAATTGAAGCTTTATTCCCCTTTTACTTAGTATCTTATATAAAGTATCGCTAAGCTCATCTTCATTAGTTGTATTATTAAGCATAACGTTTATTTCTTGTATATTTTCTATCTCTTTTTCAAAACTTTCAATATCTATAGAAACTAGCTTTGCTACATAATTATTTAATACTCTATTGGCCTCTTTATAGTATTGTAATGCTAATTCTATTTTATCTGTGAACTGATTTAAGAAATCTACTATCTTTTTAACTGTTTTAGAGTTATCAATAAAATAAATAAAACTTACACTCATAATTCCAGTTACCATTGTACCGATAAAAGTTGGTAAAACTTCTGAAACAATTGGAATTACAGGAATTGCATTTGTTATTGCTTCTTCTATTAATGAACCACAGATAACTGCTATACATGTAGAAACAATTTTAGTTACTGCTTTTATTTGATCACCATATCCTAAGTTATCTGGATTTAATACTATTATTTTTATTGCTTCAACTATAGATGCCCAAGATGTTCTTAATATTCTTCCAATAAACTTAGCTGTTGTAAAGAAAATATTAATTATTGTAGCTGATATAGTTGAAAGTATTCCTGCTATAGCTCCATCTTTAAATGAGGATATAATTTCCTTATACCTTATTTTTATCCTTTCAAAAGCCTTCTTTAAAATCTCACCTAATTCATTAAATAATTTTCCTAATTCTAAATTATCTTTTAATTGTTCAATTACTCTAGGCATATCCTCTCTTATTGTAATCCACAATTCCATAAATATTGTCCCTAATGCTTGTCTTAACCCTAATTTTGCCCCGCTTTTTAAGCTGGCATTAGCAACATCTTTCATAAACTTTTTACTAGTATAATATGAATTAATTTTTCCTTCGTATTCTGCTCTTGCCTTTTTATCAGCTTTTTTTAGTTTATTAATATCAATTTCATCAAGTTTTTCTAGCTTATTTAGTTCTTTTCGTTCCTTATCACTTAAATTACTTTTATTTCTCAACTCATTAATTTTATTAGCTCTTTCATCCTTCGTTTTCTCTAAGTAGTCTATGAATTCAGTAATTGTCTTTTTTCCCATAGATCTATTTATACTACGGTCAGTTGGATTTAAATTACTATCTGCATTTGCTAATTCTATTCCATCTAGTTCTGCAAGAATCCTTCCTGGATCATCATGGATTTCTTTTGCTGATATCTCATGATCTAAGTCCATATCAGCATTTCTTTTTACCCTTTTACCTGTGTATGCATCATCTAGATTTCCATTTTTCTTTGCTTCGCTGACCTTTGCATTTTTTGTTTTATATAATTCTGAAGAATGATATTTACCAGACATTTTTTTATCATATTCTCCATGATTATCATAATCACTTTGATTTTTTTTATTTGCATAGTCAGTAACACTTCCATCTCTCGCTGTATGAATTGTATCTACATCTCCACCTCTTCTATCATTAAAAAGTAGAAAATCTAGTCCAAAAGATGTTATAATGCTCTTTACTACAACCTTCTCATACTCACTAATAATATCCCTAAATACATTTGGTTCTTGCTCATTGTACTCCTGAAAATTATTATTAATCTCTTTATTAAACTCAGCTATTGATAATGCTCCACTCATATTGCCCCTCCATATATAAATTCGCTATCAACTTTTTATATTCATATATTTCATACATTTTTTTAATTGTGTATCTTTAATCAAACTATTATCTAAATCACTAATTCAATCAAATACTATAATACTATATATTCTTCTCTTCCAGTGTCTTTATCTAGCGCTAATACCTTAACAATTCCATTTGCATCTATATCCAGTGCTACTTCAATTTGAGGAATTCCTTTTGATGCCGGAGCTATTCCTGAAAATGTTAGTCTTCCTAATAGTTCATTATCCATAACCAATACTCTTTCACCTTGATATACATTAACTTGAACCGATGTTTGATTATCAGCACTAGTTGAAAATATTGTGCTCTTTTTTGTTGGGATAGTAATATTTCTTTCAATTAGGGACATAAATACTCCATCTGCACTTTCAATACCTAATGAAAAGTTAGTAACATCAAGTAATACTGTATCCTTAACTTCTCCTGTTAATAATCCTGCTTGAATAGCTAATCCAAGTGCAGCACTTTCATTTTGGTTAATTTCTTTAGAAGGTTCTTTTCCTGTAAAATTCTTAACTTTTTCTACTACTGCTGGAATTCTTGTTGAGCCTCCAATTAATATAATCTTATCAATATCGCTTAGCAAAAGATTAGCATCAGTTAATGCCTTTTTCATTTGTTCAATTGTTCTTTCAACTAAATCACTGGTAATTTCATTAAATGTAGCTCTAGTTAATGTTAATTCCATGTGTTTAGAACCTGTTGCATCTGATGTAATATATGGTAAGTAAATATTTGTTTGAGTAGATGATGATAATTCAATCTTGGCTGTTTCAGCAGCTTCTTTTAATCTTTCAACTGCCATTTTATCTTGGAATAAATCAATTCCATTTTCAGATTTAAATTTGTCAGCAATATATTTCATGATCTTTTCATCAAAGTCATCTCCACCAAGATTTATATCTCCATTAGTTGATAATACTTCGAACACTCCATCTCCTAAATTAAGAATAGATACATTGAAAGTACCACCACCTAAGTCATAAACTAATATATTTTCACTTAAATCCATTTTATCAAAACCATAGGCTAGTGATCCCGCTACAGGAGCAGTGATGTATCTTAATACTTCTAGTCCTGCAATTCTTGCTACATATTTTATTAATTTAATTTGATTGTAATTAAAATATGCTGGAATAGTAATAACAGCTTGAGATACTTTTTTTCCTAAATAAGCTTCTGCATCTTTTTTAATCTTTTTAAAAATAATTGTTGCAAGTTCTTGATAGGTATATTTATTATCATCAATTTTTACTATTCTATTTGTATTAATATTTCTTATTATTGATTTAATTGTTCTTTCTGAATTTGTTATAGCTTGTCTTTTTGCCATATCACCTACTAATACTTCGCCTTCTTTAGTAAAAGCTATAACTGAAGGAGTAATTCCAGCTCCTTCAGAATTTGGAATGACAACTGGTTTCCCATCTTTCATTACTGCAACACAATAATTTGTTGTTCCTAAATCAATTGCTATTATATTTTCTTGTTGCTTTTTTTCCATATTTATTGCTCCCCATTTATCTCATCATTTTAAAGCTGCTTCTTCAAAATATAACTTTTAGTATATAAATCATATAGACATTATCTATACAACTTTCTCATTTTTTCAATAGTCTCTTTAATTTCTTGCCTATAAGCTTCAGGTCTCAACACTTCCAAAAATTCCTTCTGAGAAAGAATCCACCTTTTTACCCCTTCCCCATACACTTCTGCTTCAATTATTGGTCGATTGTCTTTTTCATCGTATCTTATTATTTTTGAAGTTGGTAATCTATCAAGTATTGCTTCCAACGAATCTCCCCAGAACTTGAATTGTATTTTTATTAGCTCTCCTGTATACATGAATTGTATCTTTTTATGGAATTCACCTTCTTCAAATCTATCTTTATGTGGCATTGAAAATTTTTCTTCAGTACTATCATATTTTACAAATCTATCAACTCTAAATACTACTGGATGTTTTTTCTCTTTGCCAACAATCTCTCCAACAAGATAGAAATAATACTCACTAAATACTAATCCTAATGGTTTTAGTTTATATTCTTTAACTTGTTTATCTTGCCTTTCATACTTTACTTGAACCAATTTTTTCTCTTCAATACTAACACTGATTTCCCACATAAAATCAATTATATTCTTACCATGCTTTGGTGGAGTATAGTTGAATCTTTCATTTCTAATTATTTTACTTATCTGGTCATTATCGTCACATTGAGAATTCAATATGTCTAATATCCTATCCATTTCTTGTTTGGAAAAAGCTCTTGATTCAAGGATAATCTTTGATAATGCAAAAATATCTTTATCTGCAAACTTAAATCCTGCTTTATTTATCATCTGATATCCTTTTAGCTTTCTATTATAGATTACAGCTCTTGATGCTTTAGGATCACTTTGTAAATAATAATTATTTAAATCATTTAAATCCCTTTGTATAGTTTTTTCATCTACTTCGTTGTGTATAGCTAACTTTTCCTTATCTACAACCTCGCCTTTGTTTAGTCTTTCATACAAGTTTAAAATTCTATTTATTTTTGGTTTCCCCTCTTTTTTTTGCATATTTTTCCCCTTTTTCCCTTTTTTATTATTATATAGCATATTAAAGGACATTTTTTGTCCTTTTGCAAAAAAAATA
>Ga0183101_1000064_pt17 | contig 19071 bp, 15 predicted proteins | sample Biomet3_FD_127790 | JGI IMG/M metagenome (GOLD analysis project Ga0183101, IMG submission 127790) | Microbial communities from bioreactor (seeded with sewage sludge) at LBNL, California, USA - Biofuel metagenome 3 | ecosystem: Engineered > Bioreactor > Anaerobic > Unclassified ...
CTGTCTGGAATGGCTGGGGCGCCAGGCCATGCTGGGGGCCACGCAGGATCTGACCGGGCAGGTATCCGGCACGGACCTTATCTGGCGCAACAGCGCCTCGGCGCGGCGCGTGCCCATGCTGCTGGCGGCCGCGCCCAACTGGTTCGACGTGAACCCCCACACCCTCAGCGCCGGTCAGCCCGCATTCCGCGCTCTGGCGCAGCCGGGGCTGGACGCGTTTTTGGCGCAGGCCGGGTTTGGCGGCCTGTTCATTGCGCCCACCGGAGAAAAGGGCAACATATGGAGCGCTCATGCCGCTGCGGCCGTGCCCGACGCGGCAGCGGAACCGGGCGACAACGTAACCTCGCTGCGGGCGGATCCCTCGCTGGGCAGCGAAAAAGATTTCTCCCGGCTGGCTGAAAGCATGGACCAGGCCCATATACAGCTGGGCGGCGAACTGCCCCCCGCAGCCACCGGGCTTGGGCCGGACTTTATTCTTCAGGCTCGCAGGGCCTCGCGTTTCGATGGTCTGTACGCCATGATTTCCGTGCCCATGAAAGACTGGCCAGCATTGCCCGCAACGGCGGGAGAATGGGACTGTCTGCCGCTTCGGCCCGCTGCGGTCGCGGCGTTGCGTGAGCGAGGCATCCTTCCCGAACCTTTGCGGCGCGACAGCCTTGACTGGGCCACGCCAGGCGGTTGGGCCGTTACTGGCGAGGTGCGCGGCGCGGACGGCCAGGTGCGCCGCTGGGTCTATAGATACAGCGGCAACGCCCTGCGGCCCGTGCTGCTCTGGCAAGACCCTTCTGGTCAGGCCCGGCGCATTTTTTCCGCCGCCGTCATCCAGCACACGGGGCTGCAACAGCAAACCCTGGCGGGGCTGCGGCTTGAAGCGCTGATGGGGCTTGACGCGCGCGCCGACGGGCAAAATTCCGGCCGCACAGACCCTTCGGCCCTGGTGCCCGGCCTGGAGGCGCTGGAAACGCTGGCGGGCGAGGTTCACCGCTATGGCGGCTGGGTTGTGCAGGATGATGTGCTGCCCCCGGCGCTGACGCGCGCGGTTTTGCGCTCTTCCGTGGATTTCAGCCGCGATGCCGCCACCCCGGCGGGGGCCGCTTATGCCCTGCTGAGCGGCGACGCCGCCCCCCTGGCCGCCCTGCTGCGCAACGCGCTTTCCGCTGGTGTTGACCAAAGCAGGATGGCGCGCGGCCTGCGCGACAGACAATATGTGGACTGGCGGCCGCTGCTGGACCTGCCCGAGGGGCAGGCGCTGGCGCGGCGGGCGCAAACGCTGGGCAAGGGTTCGCCCGAAGCCCTGGGGCTGCCTGCCACGCAAGCCGAGCTGGCCGCCCGCGCCTTGGGGTTCGACACGCAAGCGGCCCTCAGGCCGGAAAACGCCGCCGCCATGGATTCCGCCTGTCTGCTGCTGTTAAGCTGGCGCATGGGCCTGCCGGGGCTTGCCTTCCTGAGCCCGCAGGATCTCACAGGCGCGCTCAGCCCACGGGCTGCGGCCAGTGGCGCATCCGGCGCGCGCAGCGTGCCCCTGTGGGGTGAAAGCACGCATGGCGGAGATCTGCCCCCGGCGCCGCTGGTTTTTGGCGCGCTGGACGCGCAATGGAACCGCGAAGCAAGCTTTGCGCGAAGCGTCGCCCGCATTTTGCAGGCCAGACGGGCCACGGGCCTTGCGGAAGGCCGCCTGACGCAGATTTTCACCGGCCCGCAAGGCTGCCTGGCCACGCTGAGCGCACTGCCCGGCGGCGGCTACTGGCTGCTGGCGACCAATTTTTCCGACCGGAAACAGCGCCTCGCCTGCGCCCTGCCCACGCAGGTCGAAGGCTCCGCACGCGACGTACTGACAGACAGGACGCTGCCGCTGACCGGACACGCCCTGGAACTTGATCTCGACGCCCGCCAGGCCAGACATGTGCTGCTTGGCGGACCGAAAACGCATGAAGGAGCGATGCCATGACCCAAAACAGCGCCCAGACTCCCGAGGGCCAGACAGGTTCTCAGCCCGGAGAGCAGCAGATCAATGCGGAAGGAACGCACGCCGCGTCCACACCGTTGCAACCCGGCACGCCGCCCAACGAAAGCGCGGCTGCGGAGGCCAGGGCTTCCTCCACCACGGCAGGCCAGCCAGCCGGATGCGCCTCGGGCGCTTCCCGCCCTGTGACCATGGCCGCCAAAGGATTCAGGGGCATGTTCGGCAAGTCAGGAGCGACGTCGGCCAGCGGCGCAGGCTCCGAAAAGACCGCGCCTTCCGCGCAGCAGGCTCCCGCCCCCGGCGTTGCGGACGCCGTTTTTGACGCCGCCAGCATGGCGGGGCCGTTGGCGCTGCTGCTTATTATGCTCGCTCAGGCCTGGCCCGCCTTTCTGGGCCACAACCTCTATTGCCCCGGCGAAGCGGCCAGGATTACGGCGTTTCACCAAACCGCGCAAAGCGGCGTGTGGCTTGCGCCCATGGGCGACGGCATTTCGCAGTGGCCCGGGTTTTTCTGGCTTCTGCGCGGCCTTGAGGCCCTGCTGGGCAAATCCGCGCCCCATCTGACGCATCTGCTTTTCCCCTTCGCGGCCATGCTCGGCACGGTGCTGTGCCTCACAGCCGTTTGGATTATGGGCCGCGTGGCAGGGCTGAGCCGCCGCTCCGCGCTGGCGGGCGGCATGCTGCTGCTCTGCGCCCCCATTTTTGCGCCGCTTTCGGTCTTTACCGGACCGGAAGCTCTGGCCGCCGCCCTGACGCTGTTTTCGTTGGCCTGTCTGTGCCACGGCTGGCGCAAGCCCGGCGCAACGGCAGCCCTGCCTCTGGGCTTTGCCCTCGCGGCGCTGGCCGGGTTGACAGGCGGTCTTTTCAACCTTGTGCTGCCCGTTTTGACGAGCGTGATTTTTCTGCTCTGGCGCGGCACGTTCCGCCGCGCGCAAAAATTGGATGGCCTTGTGGGCTTTGTTGTTCTGCTGGTCGTCATCGGCTGCTGGCTGGGCGCTGTCATGCTGTGGCGGCAACCGGACGGCTACCTCAGGAATCTTGGTTCGCAGCTTGTGGCATGGCCCATCAGCAAAAGCACCTGGTGGCGGCCCCTGCTGTTCGCCGGTCTGGGTCTGCTGCCCTGGCTGGCTGTTATCTGCGGCGTTTCCTGGGCGCGCGTGCTGCGCACCGCCCCCGCAGACCTTGCCGCCGCCCGTAAGGAAAAGGCTGGCATGGCCTTTTTGTGGATAGCCCTGGTGCTTGCCTGCCTGCTCAGCATTCCGGCTGGCGACATGGTGACGGCCGCCATCTGCGTGGCCTGCCTGGCCGCCCTGCCGCTGGGCAAAGCCCTGCTGCGCCTTTCGGGCGCGGGCGCCAAGCTCTTTTACATCATCGCCGCGCTCTGCCTGCTGCACGCCAGCATGGCCCTGCTGGCTTCCGGCTTCGGCTTCAGCCTTGACTGGCTGACCAAGTTTCTCCACCTCACGCTCACGTATACGCAACGCGCCACGGTGCTGAGCCTCAAGGCTCTGCCGGTGCTGGGCGGCCTTGGCATTGTGGCGGCGGTATTGCTGGCGCGGCTTGTGCGGCGCGGCGCGCACGGCGGCACAAGCGGTTCGCTGGTGCTCTGCGCGATTATCGCCATTGTGCTGGCGCAGCCCATGGGCCTTATGCTGCTGCCGGAGATGGGGCGCTCGCCCGAAACACGGATGATGCGCCTTGACGACATTCTGGCCCCGGCGGCCCCCGCTGAAGCAGCGCCCGCTGCTGGCGCGCCCGCTCAGGAAGTTCCCGCTGCGCCGCAGGTTGCGCCTCAGGCGGAACCGCAGGCCGGAGCCGTGACGCCCGAGCCTGCCCAAAAACCCGCGCCGGCCCAGGAACTTTCCAAGGAACCGGCCAAGGACGCCACACCGCAGCCGGGCGCAACCACGCCCACGACAGGCACTGCCGCCCCGACCGCAGCGCCGCAGACTGACGCGGCAGCTCCCGCCGCTACGCCTGCGCCCGCCGCGCAAACGGATCCTGCCGTTGCCCCCGGCCTTGCCCCTGCCGCCACGCCGGGTGCGGACCCTGCCGCCGCTAAGCCCGAGGTCGCTCCCGCAGCCGTGCCGGAAAAGACGCCCGCCAACTAACGCGGCTGCTGCCCTAGCATACACACGCACAAGGCCCCTCAACCGAGGGGCCTTGTTTATTGCGCGCACCACACCGGCGCAAAAATGCCGCACCACAAAAATGCAGCCAGGCGCTCTTACGGCCTGCGCCGTATTCTGTCTGCCAGCCACATCTCATCAGCACAGCGGCTGCCGCATCCATTGGCATATCGGGCTGGCATATCCGCTGGCATATCCACTGGCATATCTGCGGGCATATCGGCCCGGCTGGACACAACCTGCCGCCTTACGGCGCGTCCGCCAGCATGCATACGCCGCCGGAGCTGCCCACGCCCACGCGTCGCCTCGCGCCCAGCAAGCAGGCCCTCGCCAGATAACCAACATCGAAAAAAGACATAAAAAAAGCCCCGGCTGCATTGAACCGGGGCCTCTGAACGCGCCGCACGCATAATGGCGGAGCGGACGCGCTGTTCTTCTACTTGTTGATGGGCGGCACGTCGCCGCCCGCTTTCAGCATGGAGCCGAGATTGCGACGGGCCAAGGCCAGCTCACCCTCGGAGACCTCGGGCATGTCCTTGGAACGCGCGCCTGTCATGTCGTTGCCTTCTTCCACAATGGAGAGGGCCGCAGCCATGCGCCCCATAACGCAGAAAAACCGCACCGGGCTCCAATTGTGGGCCTGCACCCACGCGGCGGCATTGGGCGAATAGAGAAAATCCGCCTTGCCGTTGCGCAGAATGGGGTGGGCCTCTTCATTGTTGGCCTTGGCCCAGGCCCGAAACTGCGGCAGCAGTTCAAGAAAGCCCAGCAGTTCTTTTTCCGTTACCGGGGGCTGCTTGTCATACACGCTGGAAGCAGCGGGCTGCTCCGTTTTTTTCTTGGCGGCGTGCGCGGCCCAGGCCGCGTCCGGCACAACGGACACAGCCATCAGACCCAGCAACGCCGCAACAGTGCATGCAAGAGAAAAAATATTCTTCATTCAATACCGAACCGCGCTGATTTTCGAGAGTCTGTCCATATTATGGTACGACTCGACATACCGAAGGGTGCCGGTTTTGCCGCGCAAAACCAGCGAGTGCGTCACGGCGTGCTTGGTGCTGTAGCGCACGCCCCGCAAAAAGTCGCCGCCGGAAATGCCCGTGGCGGCAAAGAAGCAATCGTCGCTGCGCACCAGGTCATGCACCGTCAGCACTTCACGGGCGTCGATGCCCGCTTCGGTGATAGCTTCCTTTTCCACATACGACTGCGGGTCCAAACGGGCCAGAAGCTGCCCGCCCATGCCCTTGATGGCGCAGGCTGCCAGCACGCCCTCGGGGGTGCCGCCCGTGCCCATCATGATATCCACTTCCGAACGGGGGTCCACCGCCATAAGCGCGCCGGCCACATCGCCATCCGTTTGCAGCTGGATGCGCGCGCCCGCCTGGCGAATTTCCGCGATGAGCTTTTCATGCCGGGGTTTGTCCAGCACAAAAACAACCAGATCCTGCACGCTTTTGCCCGTGGCCTTGGCCACATTGGTCAGGTTGACCTTCACCGGAGCGTCGAGGTCAACCACGTCGCGGGCCTCGCGGGCCACCACAAGCTTTTGCATATAGTAGCTGGGGCCGGGGTTGAACATGCTGCCGCGCGGGGCCACGCCCACAACGGAGATGGCGTTGGGGCGGCCATAGGCCAGCAGGTTTGTGCCTTCCACGGGGTCCACGGCCACATCCAGGGCGGGGCCGCAGCCCTTGCCCACTTTTTCGCCGTTGAACAGCATGGGGGCGTTGTCCTTTTCCCCCTCGCCGATGATAACCAGACCGTCGATGCTCAGGGTGGCGAAGCTCACGCGCATGGCGTCAACCGCAGCGCCGTCACCGGATTCTTTGTCTCCCCGACCGAGCCAACGGGCCGACGCAAGGGCCGCAGCCTCGGTAATGCGAACAATATCCAAAGCCAGATTTTTTTCCGGTGCTTCCGCCATGATGTCCTCCACTCAGATCAGCGTTATGCAACACACTGCTCTTACCCCACTGCGTTGCGGGCTTCAAGAAAAAACCCCGCGCCCTCCGGCCGCATGGCGGCAGGCAGCGTGCCGAAAACGCTATTTTTCGGGCAGGCTGAACCGCCCTGCAACCGGCGTTTGCCAGCTGCCGCCAAAGGGAACGTGACTCATATACAAGGCCAGCGGCTCCTGACGACGCTTGAATTCGGCCCGGAACAGCTTTTCGCGCACCTCGGCGCGGGTGGGCGAAAGCGGGCCTGATTCCGCCTCGGCGGGTTGCAGCAGGTCTTCGAGGATGGGGTCAAGATCCTCATACGGCAGCAGGCTGTCCGAATCCTTCTGCCCCGGCCGCAGCTCCGCCGAAGGAGCCTTGGTAAATATTTCCTCAGGAATAATCGTTGCGCCACGGTGGGCGTTGTACCAGCGGCCCACGGCATACACCTGCGTTTTGGTCAGGTCGCCGATAACGGCAAGCGCGCCCACGGAATCGCCGTAGAGGGTGCAATAGCCCATGGCCCCTTCGCTCTTGTTGCCGGTATTCAGCACCAAGGCCCCGGCCCGGTTGGCCAGCGAGGTGATGAGCGTGCCGCGAATGCGGGCCTGCACGTTTTCAAAGGTGACGTCGCCGGGCTTTTCCTCAAACAGGTCCAGGCCGGGTTGCAGCGAAGTTTCAAAGGCTTGCATGAGCGGGCCGATTGGCAGCTTCACGGTGGTGATGCCAAGGTTGGCGGCCAGCAGGGCCGCATCCGTCAGCGAGCCTTCGCTGCTGTGCGGCGAGGGCAGCAGCACGCCGGTGACGTTTGACGCCCCCAGTGCCTCCACGGCCACGCTGCACACCAGGGCGGAATCCATGCCGCCGGAAATGGCCACAATGGCTTTTTCCACGCCGCACTTATGCACAAAATCGCGAGTGCCCAACACAAGGGCGCGCCAATAATCTTCTTCCACGCAGGCGGCCAAAGGTTCCGTCGTTTTGCCAGCGCCCTGGCCCCTGGCGGTATCCACCAGCACCACATCTTCCTCAAAAGCCTTGCCCCTGGTCAAAAGCTGGCCGGTGGGGTCAAAAACAAGGCTCTGGCCGTTATACACGTGGCTGTCGTTGCCGCCCACCATGTTCACCGAAAAGAGATGCACATGGTGCCGGGCCGCCACATGCGAAAGCAGGTGTTCGCCCGTTTCCTGCGCGCCCACGCAAAACGGCGCGGCGGCCATGTGAACAAGGGCGTCCACGCCGCGTTGCACCAGCTCCATCAGCGGGTTGTGACCGCTGGCATAGCGGGTTTTCCAAAAGGAGCCGTCCTCGCTCTGCGCGTCTTCGCACAGCACCACGCCGATGCGCCAGCCGCCCATGGTGACGATGCCGCAGGAGATGCCACGGTCGAAATACCGGGCGTCCTCATCCGTGGATTCGGCCACGCTGGGGTTCTGCCCCTGGTTCTGGTACACCTTGCGCGAAACAACCTGCCAGCCGCCTTTATCCACCAGCACCGCCGCGTTGGACAGCAGGCCCGAGGCATACACGCTGGGCACAGGCGCGCCCACCAGCAGGGAAGGGCCGCCCTTAAGCTCGGCGGCCAGCACGTCAAGCGCCTTGAGGCAACCCGCGGCAAAGCCCTGGGCGCACAGGTAATGGCCGGGGGCCACGCCGCACAACGCCAGCTCGGGGGTTACGCACAGGTCCGCGCCCGCCGCGCCAGCTTGACGGGCCGATTTGATGATGCGCTCAAGATTTCCGGCCACGTCGCCGGTAACGGTGTTGCACTGCAAAAGGGCTATCTTCATGCCGATGCCTCCCCCGGGTTACAGATAATTGTGCAAGGGGCCACCCAGCGCTGCCAGGGCCTCCACCTTGCGGGTGACCGCCAAATCCTCTTCCAATGGGGGGGCATGGAAGGGTTTCAGGCGTGCGTCAACAAGCAGCGGCGCTTCGCACGACCAGTGCCTGGCCCGCGTGACGGCGTTTACGCCATACACGTCCGTGGCCGGGTCTGACCGGGTGAAGGCCACCCACAAAAAATTTTCCGGCGTCGCGGCGCAAAAATCCGCATCATCAACCACCGCCACAAATGGAAAAGCCTCGCGCCCGGCCCAGTGGGCCAGGGATTCGGCCAGTTCTTCCATGCGCGGGTCGGGCCGGTTGCGGTCGCGGGTGTGCCGTGGCCCGGCCACAGCCAGCATGCCGGGGCCGGTCACGCGCACAGGGCCAAACCCCTGCGGCAACGGCGGCATTTCCGCCGCGCGCCCCGAAAGCTCCAACCCAAGCTCCCGCCGTTTTTTGCCCGCCGAGGCCCAGATAAGCTTGGAGCCCTCGTTGAGCGCAACCCCCGTGTAGTCCAGCGTGTCGCTGGTGCTGCGGGTGATGAAATGCAGATCGCGCGAAAAATCGGCGCGTTCCAGCAAATGCCGCAAAAAAGCCGCTACGTCGCGGGCCGAAAGCTGCGGGGCGTCTTCGTGCGCAACGAGAAAAACATATTTGGCCAGGGCCGTCTGGGTTGTGCCCAGCAGGTGCAGCCCGGCGGTGATAAGCTCGCGGGGCCGCCGCTCTTCTTCGTAGGGAGTATAACGCTCGCTGCCCACCGCCAGCAACAGCGGATGCACCCCCGCCGCATCCACGGCGTGTACGTCGCGCACGCCCTGAAACACCTGGGGCACCAGCGGGCCGGTGAGCTCGTGGATAAAATCCCCAAAAACCGTGTCTTCCTGCGGCGGGCGGCCAACGGCGGTGAAGGGCCAGATGGCCCCCTTGCGGTGATGCACGGATTCCACCCGCAGCACGGGGAAGTCGTGGGTAAGGCTGTAATAGCCCACATGGTCGCCGAACGGCCCTTCGGGCTTGCAGTGGGGCAACACATGCCCGCTGATGCAAAAATCGGCCTGCGCCAGCACGGGCAGCGGCAATTCCGGCACGCGGGCCAGCTCCGTGCGCCTGCCGCCGAGCAGCCCGGCGAAGCGCAGCTCGGAAAGCCCCTCGGGCAGGGGCATAACGGCGGCCACGGTGAGCGCGGGCGGGCCGCCCACATAAATATGCACGGGCAGCGGCTTGCCCAGCTCCAGAGCGCGGGCATGGTGCGCGCCGATGCCCCGGTGAATCTGATAGTGCAGGCCTACTTCGTCCTCCGCATACGCATTGCCCGCCAGCTGCACGCGGTACATGCCCAGATTGGAGGCGTCCGCGCCGGGGTTGGCCGGGTCTTCGCTATATACCAGAGGCAGCGTGATAAAGGGGCCGCCGTCCATGGGCCAGCAGACAAGCCGTGGCAGATCGGCCAGGCGGCAGCGGCATTCCAGCACAGGGGCCGCCGCGCTCCCGCCGCGCACGCGCGGCAGCATGTTCACCAGCCCCGGCAGCGCGGCCAGCGAGCGCAAGGGGCGCTTCAGCGCGGCGGCAGGGTCGGCCTTGGCCCGCAGCACGGCTTCCACGGCGGGCAAGCTGCGGCGAAAAATAAAATGCAGCCTCTCGCGCGTGCCGAACAGATTGCCCAGCATGGGAAAGGGCGTGCCCTTGACCCGCGTGAACAGCAGGGCCGGAGCCTTGGCGCGGAACGCGCGGCGCTGAATGGCCGCCAGTTCCTGCGCGGGATCCACTTCCGTTTCTATGCGTACAAGATGGCCGTGCCGTTCAAGGTCGGCCACGCATTCCTGCAGATTGCGGTAGCTCATGAACGCCTTCCGCCGTCGTTGGCGGCTGCCGCCGCGTCCATACCCCCGCATACTGGCGGCACGGGCTGCACGCCGGCGAGGGCGCGCGTTCCGGCCAGCACGGCGCGAAAATCTTCCAGAATATGCGCATGGTCGAAAACCAGGGGCCGGGGCAGCGCGTCCAGCGGGTAAAACGCCGCCTGGGCCGCGTCGTCGCCCGCGCGCAAGGCGTCGGGGTTGCGGGCTTTGCCGGTAAAGGCCACGGTCAGCGTGTGTTGGCGCGGGTCGCGGTCTGGCCGCGAATACACGCCCAACAGCCCCGTCAGTTCGATCTCCAGCCCGGTTTCCTCAAACATTTCACGCACGGCGGCGGCCTCCGCGCACTCCCCTTCCTCAATGAAACCGCCGGGCAGGGCAAAGCCCACCGGCTCGTTGGCGCGGCGAATGATCACAACGCCCCGGTCAGGCGCATAGATGACCACGTCCGTGGTGGGCGTGGGATTGCGATAGCTGGAATACGGCTTGCCACAATGCGGGCAAACGACCTGACGTTTCATGTTCTCTCCATGCCGCGCGGCGCAACAAACCTGTGGCGCCTGGCGCGGACCGCACATACATTAAGCCAGCATGCCCCGCGCCGCAAGCGCGGCAGCACATCCGCTCCGCAGGCCCGCGCAGAGCCAAAAAACCGCGATTGACATTCGCGTATGGGTACCATACTTTGTTCATATGAAAAGTGACAAGCACAAAAAAACAACTGTGGAACTGCGCATACAAAAATCCATACTTAATACACTGGGGCACGAGGCCGCCCACACCTCCCGCAGCGCCTCCATCAGCCACGCGCTGCTGGGCATTGTAACCCGCTTTAACGAGTTTGAACGTCAGTGCTGCAAATTCGGCACGGATGTGGATATTCACATGGCGGAAATTCACACCATCATGGCCATCAACAACCACGAGGGCATCCATGTGGGCGGTCTGGCCGAATGCCTGGGCGTGACCAAGGGCAGTGTTTCGGAACTGCTGCGCAGGCTGGAACGCAAGGGGCTGGCCTATAAAGCCAAAGACCCGCTCAAAATGACCCGCCTCAATGTTTTTTTGACGGAAAAAGGCAAGCTTGCCCACCACACGCACATGGGCTTTCATTCACAGCTCGATAACCTTGTGGACGAGGTCATGCAGCCGCTCACGGGTGAGGAACTGGCGAATTTTGTGGAGGTTCTCGAAAGACTTCTGGATCGCCTCAACACAACGGAAGCCAAGAGCGATCTTTCACGCTCCCTGGCCTGACAAAACCAGCCGACGCGGGGGCATCATTCATAGATGACAGAGCGCCTTCCCCGCCCAAGGCCGCGTTGCTTTTTTCCCTCACACCAGCGTAAAACCCGCCGCCTCAAGCGACGCCGCGCTCACGGCTCCGGCGCGCACCACGCGCAGCGTCCCCGCCCCGCCGCAACCAGCAACAGGCTCCACCACCGTGGAGGGCTTGCCCCCGGCAGGCAAGGGACCGCCCAGCAACACGGGAACGGCAAGAATTTGCGACGCAGTGGCGGCTTCGTTTCGCGCCGCAGTGGCGGCAACAAGGCCACGCGACATTTCCAGCAGCGCTTCCAGCAAGGCAGCATCGATATCTTCAGGTTTGCGGGCAGCCGCGCCGCCGCTGAGGTTGGCGCTGCTGGCCGTCAAGGCTCCGCCGCTGCGCAAGGCCAGTTGCGCCGCCAGCGGGTGCGGCGTCACGCGCACCGCAGCCAGCCCCCGGTCGTTGACGAGGGGCGCGGGCAGGCAGGGCCGCGCCGGAAGCAGCACGGTGAGGGGGCCGGGCCAAAACGGGCGCAAGCCCTCGGGCATGGCCGCGAGGTCCACCACCCTGTCGGCCTGGGCTTCGTTTGCCGCCAGCAGGGGCAAGGGCTTGTGGACGGGCCGACGCTTCACCTGATACACCCGTGCCACGGCCTCGGCCTCGGTTGCCAGGCACCCCAGGCCGTAAAAGGTTTCGGTGGGGAACACAAGCGCGCCCCCACGGCGCAGCCAGAGCGCCGCATCGTCCAGGTTCAGCCCCGGCAGCAGGCCGGATTCCTTCATTTTTAACGAAGCACGAAAAGACATGACAGGCAAACCCTTGAAGTACATAAGCGTGGGCAAACTGAAAACGCCGTTCTGGAAAGACGCGGCAGCCCACTATGCCACGCGGATTTCGCGCTGGCGGCGGCTGGAGGCAAGCGAAGTGCGCGATGGCGATGCGGCCCTGCCCCAAGACCAACGCACCGCCCTTGAAGGCCGCCGCATTCTTGAAGCCCTGACGCCGCAGGATATACCGCTGGTGCTTGATGAACGCGGGCAGCACCTTACCTCGCCCGAGCTGGCCGAGCTGCTGCGGCGCATGGACCACGATGCCCAGGGCCGGGCCTGCTTTATCGTGGGCGGCGCGTGGGGGCTGGACGACGCGGTGCGGCAACGCGCCAGCCGCTGCATCAGCCTTTCACACATGACCCTGCCGCACGAGCTTGCCCGCGTGGTGCTGCTGGAGCAGCTTTACCGGGCGGAATGCATCCTGCGCAAGGTGCCCTACCACCACTGATCCGGCTGGCACGTCACGGGCCGGGCGTTCACGCGCCGTGTGTTACGGGACCGCGTTTCACAGGGCGGAGCCTTCCACGGGTGAGCCGCTGCAATTGGGGCGGCCTACAACACTTCGTAAATGCGCGCGAAAACGTTGTCGTAAACCAACTTGAAATAAGGCGAAATGCGCGGATCCTGCGGTTCGCCCACCAGCAGCTGCACCATCAGCGAATTGTACAGGCGCGCGTCCATGGCCAGCTTTTCGTCCGTTACCCGGTTGAAAAGAAAGTTGATGTTGCGGCGCTTGGAAAGAAAATCGTGCTGTTCTTCGGGCGTGGCCTTGGGGTGCGCGTCGAACCACTCCTGAATATAGTTGCGGCGCGTAACGCCCGTTTCGTCAAACACGCTGATGGACGAAGCATAGATGGCGCTGTTGTTGCCCTCAAGGCGCACCTCGCCGGAATCCAGCTTGTAGGCCAGGGCCTGCGTAACGATGGAAAGAGCGCCCCCCTCTCCCGCACGGTTGACGAAATTCCAGTTGCCGAAGTTGCTTATCCAAAAGCTGAGCCGCAGCATTTCAAAGCTCACGACCACATATAGCCGCCCCTTGGCCTCGATAAGCGGCGTTTCCGACGAGCGCAACCGGTCCATAAGGGCTTGCGCCGCCTTGCCGTCCAGCCCTTCAAACACGTTGCCGGGGTCGTTGCCGCACTGGGCCGTATACCTAATGAGCTGCCGGGCAAAACGCGGGTTGTCCGTGGCGAACACCGCCGCTGGCAGATACAGGGAAGGCCCGGCGTGCTGCGCGCCGTCGGCTATGGTTTGCCGGTGGGCAAAGTGGTTGGCGGCATAGCCCCAATCCCACCACAGCCACAGCATGGCGTCCGGCGGGGTCATGGCCTTGGCGCGCGAAAGCGCTTCGGCATGCCGCCGGTTGATAATGGGCCCCTGCGACATGGCCGGAATCATATCCACAAAAGGAGCCACCAGCAGGGCCAGCAACAGGCCGCTGGTCAAAAGCCCCGCAGCCGCGCCGCGCAGGCCCACCCGCAGCAAGCGTTGCAGCAGCCAGAAAAGCGGCAGGGCCAGGCCCACGGCGATGACAGGCGCGCCAAACATCACCATGCGCCCGCCCATCTTCACGCTCAGCAGGCCCAACGCCGCCAGCGGCAGCAGAAAAAGCGCCCCCGGCCGCCGAATCACCACCAGGGCAAAGCCCAAAAGGCCCGCCACGGCGGCTTCCATCCACGGGTGGAAATAGGGGAATATTTCGGCAAAAGCCAGATCCTGCACCTCAATGATGGACTGCGCCACCGAGGGATATTCCAGCGAAAGCCCCTCGCCGGTGCTTTTCACATCGCCCGAATGCTTCACATAGGCGTTGATGTGGTTCATCACCGAGGCAAAAATTTCGCCCCGCACCATCAGCCAGGCTATCCCGGCCCACAGCACGGCCAACAGCCAAGGCTTGCACAGCAGACGGCGCAGGCGATAGCCCTTGCGCGTTCCGGCCAGCAGCAGCAACAGGCTGAAGCCAAAGCCCGCCGGTCCCACCAGGGTGGGCAGCGCATAGGCCATGCTGCCCAGCAACAGCAGCGCCCGCCGCCCGCGCGGGGCCATCACCAGGCTCATAAAGGCCAGCAGGGCCACATTGTAGCGGATAAGATAGGGAAAAACCGAATGCCATTCCTGCGTCCACCAGGAAATGACGCCGGAGCTGCCCAGCAGCACGATCCACTGCCAGCGCAAGGGATTGCCCACATGCTCGGCCTGCTTGAGGCGCGGCGTCCAGGGGCCATCCGCCTTTCCGCGCGAAAAGGCCCGGCGCACGCTCATGACGCCCGATGTCATGGCCAGGCGGCGCAGCACCATGCCCGGCAGCAACATGTAGCGCATGGCCCAGCTGGCCGGGGCAAGCGCCATAAGCAGCGGGAAAAACAGCGTTATGAGGTCGGTGTCATAGAAGCCCAGCAGGGTGCGGGCCAAAAAACCCGGAGCCATGGAAGTGAGGATGCCAGCGGCGACGCCCGCCTCCATGCTGCCGAGAGCCCACACCCAGGCAAAGGCGATAACAGCCACAAAGCTTGCCAGCACCGCCGGAAACCAGAAGGCCACCACGGCGGGAACCGTGCCCACTAGGTCGGCCATGGCCTTGAGCATGACCGACATGGGGTGCCCCACGGCCAAGCCAAAGCCCTCAGCCCCGGCCACCCAGGTATAGGCATCGTGCGTGGCCAGCAGCCACTCGTTGTCCAGGCGATATTCGGGATTTTGCCAGCAGGGCCATTCAAGCATGCGCAGGGCAAAGGCCAGGCCGAAGGTGATCAGCCCCCAGAACAGCCCGCGCAGCCAATAATGCCACATGGGCAAAGGCCGCACGGTCGCGTGCCCCACAACAGGGGGCAAAGGCGCGCCTGCGGAGGAACCGCCCGTTGCGTCCACAACGTCCGTTCCGGCAGTCTCGGTGCTGGCTGCGGGGCACATGGCGTTCTCCGTGAAGGGTTAACCGGCCTGATGCGTTGCCGCGTCGTAGGTCAGGCGCGCGTTTTCCGCGCCCGCGCCCAGCGCCCAGAACCAGCGGCCGTGTCCGTCCGCCACATAGGATTGCTGCCGCAGCAGCTTCCAGGGGGCGGGCAGTTCGCGCGGGGCGGGCTCAAGGGCAAGAATAACCAGCGCGCCCTCGGGCCGCAAATGCGGACCGGCAAGGTCGAGCAGCTGCCGCCAGGGCATGAAGGCGCGGCTCAAAATACAGTCCGCCTTATAATACTGCCCTTGGAAAAAATGTTCCACCGGGCCTCTGAAAATATGCGTGGAAGTCAGCTGCAGGCGTGAAAGCACGCTGGAAATGAACAGGGCGCGCTTTTCGCGCACCTCAACCATGTAATAAGCGCCGCGCGCCCACACCATGCGCAGGGGAATGCCCGGCAGGCCCGCGCCCGCGCCCAGATCCCAGCACAATGGGGATTCAGGCAGTTCAAGGGCATCCAGAAAATTAGCCAGATAAAAGCTGTCCACCGCCAGCCTGGTCAGCATGTCCTGCCAGGTGTGCGGCCCCACCAGGTTCATGGCCTTGTTCCACTGGCAGAGCATTTCAAGATATTCCGCCAGAGGCTCCAGGGCCGCTTGGGGCACGCCCGCTCCCGTGGCGGCCGCCAGGCGGGCCAGTTCCTTCCTGTCCACTGATTGTCGCTGCATGTTCTTTTCCTGCGCTTGTTCGCCCGCTGCGGGCTTTCCCGGCGCTCTTGCCGGGTTCATAGTCATATCCCCGCAGCCCAGGACTTGCAAGCCCCGCGCCGATAACGTAAAAAAGAGGGCTTGCGCGCTCCGGCGCGCGCCGAAAGACCATTTCACGGTTTCGCCCGCGACGGCCCCAAAAGCGCCGCCACCGTGCGCCCGTGCGCCATTTTTGGAGGAAAAGCCCCGTCATGACACAAGCCGTTTTGCTCTTTCCCGGTCAAGGCTCGCAAGAGCCGGGCATGGGCCGCGATCTGGCCGAGGCCTCTTCGGAAGCCATGAACCTCTGGAAGCAGGCCGAACGCATCAGCGGTCTGCCCCTGCGGGAAATTTACTGGGAAGGGGACGGCGACGCCATGAGCGACACCCGCGCCCTGCAGCCCGCGCTTACCGTGGTGAACCTGAACCTTTGGAACGCCGTTGCCCCCCGCGCCCAGGTGCGCGCCGCCGCAGGGCACAGCCTGGGCGAATTCAGCGCCATGGCCGCGGCGGGCGTGCTTTCGCCCGAAAGCGTGCTTGAACTTACCGCCCTGCGCGGCCGCCTCATGGCCGAGGCCGATCCCGAGGGCAAGGGCGCCATGGCGGCCCTGCTCAAGCTGGACCAAAAGGCCGTTGAGGAAATCGTGGCGGAAACAGCAGCCCAGAGCGGCGAGCTGATTCTCGTGGCCAACTACAACACGCCCGCCCAGCTCGTTATCAGCGGCGCCAAGGCGGCCGTGACCATGGCCTGCCAAAAGGCCAAGGAACGCAAGGGCCGTGGCATTGAACTCAAGGTCAGCGGCGCGTTCCACAGCCCCATGATGGCCGAAGCCAACAAGGAGCTGGCCCCCCTGCTGCGCAAAGCGGTGTGGAGCAAGCCCAAATTCCCCGTTTACTGCAACGCCCACGGCAAGGCCGTGACCGATGGCGAAAGCGCCCGCGAAAGCCTGCTGGCGCAAATGACTTCTTCCGTGCTGTGGATGGACGTCATGCGCAACCAGTTTGCCGACGGCGCGCGCCGCTGGCTTGAACTGGGGCCCAAAGCGGTGCTGGGCAAGATGGCCGCGCCCTGCCTTGCGGGCATGGCCGCTGCCGAGGATATTTCCGTAGAGCTGGTCAACAACGCCGCCAGCGCCCAGGCCTTTCAGGGCTAGCGGCGCACGGCCGCTGGCCTGCCGCGCGGCGCTCCGTCGTACGGAACACAGATGAACGCGTGCCCCCAGTGAACGCAGGTTCGTTTCGGGCAGGCTTGAGGTTTAATTCTACCCTATCAAGATAGTGTCAGGGGGAAGGATACGAAAAACGCCGTATTCCGCCTCGCCGAAGGGCGACGGAAGGCGTGAGGCCTCTCGGCTTCCTATCCGCCCGCCCACGCTGCAAAAAGGACAACAGCACTATGCGCGCCATTGACACCCTGCGCACGGCCCTCAAGGCCATCATTGAAGAAGAAGGCCTTGCCTGGCCCGTCAAAACCGTGATTGAACCGCCCCGCGACCCCAAGCACGGCGATCTTTCCGTCAACTCCGCCATGCTGCTCGCCAAGGAAGCCAAGGCCAACCCCCGCGAGCTCGCGCAAAAATTCGCCCAGAAGCTTGTGGAGCGTTGCCCCGAGGTGTCCCATGCCGAAACCGCCGGCCCCGGATTCTGCAACGTGACCTTCACGCAGGATTTCTGGCACGGCACCGTGGCCGACATTGAAGCTGCGGGCAAGGAGTACGGCAAGAGCACGGGCGGCGCAGGCAAAAAGGTGCTGCTGGAATATGTTTCCGCCAACCCCACTGGTCCCCTGCATGTGGGGCATGGGCGCGGCGCTGCCGTGGGCGACAGCCTTGCCCGCCTGCTGCGCGTGGCTGGCTATGACGTAAACACCGAGTATTACATCAGCGATGCCGGTCGTCAGATGCGCCTGCTGGGCCTTTCTGTATGGCTGCGCGCCAAGGAACTGGCCGGAAAGCCCGTTACCTGGCCCGAAGACTACTACAAGGGCGACTACATCATCGACATCGCCCGCGAAATGCTGGATGCCAACCCCGCCCTCGTGGAACTGCCCGACGCCGAAGGCCAGGACGTGTGCTACGACAAGGCCATGAACGACATCCTGAACGGCATCAAGGACGACCTCAACGAATTCCGCGTGGAGCACCAGCGCTGGTTCTCTGAAAAAACCCTTGTGGAAGGCGGGGCCGTTGCCGCGGCTTTTGACGCGCTGGATTCCGCCGGGTATACGTATGAGAAAGACAATGCCTACTGGTTTGCCACCGAGAATCTGGGCGACGACAAAAACCGTGTGCTGCGCAAGTCGGACGGCAGCCTGACCTACTTTGCCTCCGACATCGCCTACCATCACGACAAGTTTCAGCGCGGCTACGACTGGCTCATTGATATCTGGGGCGCGGATCACCACGGCTACATTCCCCGCATGCGCGCGGCCATCACGGCCATGGGCAAAACGCAGGACAGCTTTGACGTGGTGCTTATCCAGCTCGTGAACCTGCTTCGTGAGGGCCAGCCCGTGAGCATGTCCACCCGCGCGGGTACCTTTGAGACCCTGGCCGATGTCATCAAGGAAGTGGGCGTTGACGCGGCGCGCTTCATGTTTCTTTCGCGCAAGAGCGACAGCCCGCTGGACTTTGACCTCGAGCTTGCCAAGCAGCGCAGCCTCGACAACCCGGTGTACTATGTACAGTACGCCCACGCGCGCATCTGCGCCGTGCTGCGCCGGGCTGAGGAACGCGGCTTCGTGCTGCCCCCCAAGGCCGATGCAGAACTGCTGCACGGGCTTGATACGCCCGAAGACATGGCCCTGCTGCGCAAGGCCGCTACGTTTGAAGACATGCTGGCCTCCGCCGCCAAATCGCTTGGCGTGCACCACGTGAGCACCTACCTCACTGAACTGGCCGGGCAGCTGCACAGCTACTATGCCAAGCATCAGGTGCTGCTGGCCGATGACGCGCCCCGCACCCTGGCCCGCCTTGCCCTGCTGCGTTCCATCGGTCAGGTGCTGCGCAATGGTCTGGACGTGCTTGGCGTGAGCGCCCCGGAAAGCATGTAACATTTGTATAAACTGGATTTTGAGTGGGATTACTCCTGCGGGGTCACTCCCGCGCAAGCATCCCTGCTGTTTGCATAAACGTCGAATATTCGGCGTGCGACAAATCTGCTCTGTGCCTGTTGCCGTTAAGGCGCGTTATGGACGAGGCCTTGCGTGTGCTCTGCCTGCCCCGGACAGGATGCGCCTTAACGGTTAAACCAGGCCCCCACAGATTACCGCACGACGGAGGATAATGAATGGCCGCCCCCTTACGCAAACCCCGCAAATCCGTCGTTTCCCAGCCTTCGGGCGAAAAGCGCCGTTTTGTTATCCGCCTTTCGGGGCCAATGCTTGCCCTGCTGGGCGCAATCCTTGTGGTGGCAGTGGGCTGGTCATTTTTTATGGGATTCATGGTTGGGCGCGGGCAAAATCCTGAAACGCGCGTGGAGCAAATGACCAGCATGATTTCCAAGGACGCGCCCAAGGCCAAGCCTGCCCCAGAGGCCCCCGCGCCTGACGCGGCAGCTCCGGCGGCACAGGCGGAAAACGCCGCTGCCCAGAATCCGGCCCCCCCCGCTGAGGAAAATCG
>Ga0183101_1000909_pt2 | contig 19021 bp, 12 predicted proteins | sample Biomet3_FD_127790 | JGI IMG/M metagenome (GOLD analysis project Ga0183101, IMG submission 127790) | Microbial communities from bioreactor (seeded with sewage sludge) at LBNL, California, USA - Biofuel metagenome 3 | ecosystem: Engineered > Bioreactor > Anaerobic > Unclassified ...
AATCAATGAGTTCTGATCACGGGAAATAGTTCTGAAATTCTTATCAATTTTGAGTATAAAACTGGTTTTGGGATGAACTCCCTTATAAAATATTATATATAGAATAGAAGAAAATCAATAAAGATATATAATGCTGAATACAAAAAGAAAGGCATAGTAAAAAGTTTTGCTGGGTTGAATCATGCAAGAAAGCGTTTCCAAGATATGGAACTAAAGAGACATCATATTTAGGATTTGTAATGTTAGCAGCAACAATTAGACTAAATGAAGTTTGGGATAGGCTCTTAGTTTCATTGGATTTTTCAATATCAGCTGGTAACTCATTCGTAACACTCAATTATATTTTCCATTCTATTATACTCTTTATTATACTCTCTATTATACTCTCTATTATACTCTCTATTATACTCTCTACACAGCTATGCTCTCAAATTATTACATTATTATAATATGGGGTTACAATTTGACTGAAATCGAGACTCCTCTATACGATTATTACAGCAGTTACGAAGATATAACTGAAGAAATTCAAGAAGGTATAGCCGAAGGTTTCAATGAAGGGCTTAGAGAAGGCATTAAGCAGGGTTTCATAGCTGGCATCAAGGAGTGCAGAGATTTGGGCTTTAGTAACATTGATGTTAAAGGCATGGAAGAGGTCTTGGAAAACTCCTTCAAAATCGTCTCCAACAAAACTATACAAATCACGTTCAGGCAGGTTGTTGGCAAAGAGTACAGAGAAAATGTCAGTCCTTCTTTTAAGAAAAAAATGGAAGAGGCATGTAATAAAGCAGTAGAAGGAATAAAAAATTCGGATTGTGAACTGGAGAAAGCGTCTGCACTCAAATTAATGTATCGTTTGGATGTATCTATTGAAAAGATAAGGGAGTGCATCGGGAATGCCTGTGGGAGTGTGAAGGAACAATTCTCGACAAATACAGTATTCGAGAGTCTTTTTGACTGTATGCAGGATGAGTTTAAGAAAGGCCTGGATAAAAACCTGGAAGCTTGCGAGGAAAGTGTCTGCAAAGCGATTGACAGTAAGATCGACAACAAAAATCGTGTTTATGCATCAATTGAAAAGCTCAAAGATTGCATTGGTAGCGCATGTAGTGGCATTAAGAAAAATATCCCTGCAGATGTAATCTTCACGAACTTTTTCGACTGCCTGCAGGATGAGTTCAATAAAGATCTGAATGAAAACCTGAAAGCTTGCGAGAAAAGGATCTGCAAAACGATTGACGGTAAAACCGAAGATAAGAAGGCTGATCATGAGCGACATTAAAGAGGATGTAAAGTCCAGTGTAAAAGACTTCACCCAGGTTTCTGTCAGCAAAGTAGTAAAGGAGTCGACTAAGAAACTGATTAAAAACCTGCCAGAAAGGCAGAAAAGACTCCTTGAGGCAAAAATTAGAGACATGTTGGATGATCAGATTGAACAATATTTTGCTGATGATCTCTATTTCAAGGATGCCCTGGAAAATACTATAAAATCTGTAAGTGCTAGTCCGCCGAAAAAGGTCCCAGGCTTCTGGAAGAAAAGAATAGAGTCGGTTTCTAAATGTACTTATGAAAACCTGGCAACGACCCTGAGCTCGCAGGTTGTTATAAGCATCATTCTGGTTGTAGTAATTGTTGCGCTAGTGGGTATACTTGTTCTAAAACCCCCTGTTGCAAACTTCACTAATACCTCTGTTCCTAATGCCTCTCTAACAATTCAGTTTAATGACACCTCAAGCTATCATCCTACTTCCTGGAAATGGGACTTTGGAGACAACAATACTTCCACCGAGCAGAATCTAACCCATAAGTATTCGAAAGCTGGAAATTATACGGTGACACTTACAGCGAGCAATGTAGCAGGTAGTAATACGACAACAAAAGAAAATATATTAATCACACTAAAAAACATAACTTTGCCCCCTGTAGCAAATTTCAGCAGCAATGTCACATCAGGAAAAGCTCCATTAAGCGTTAAATTTACTGACAAAAGCACAGGAGAACCTACTGAATGGAACTGGAACTTTGGAGATGGAACCTCTTCAACGCAGCAGAATCCAGAACATCAGTATTTACAAGAAGGAAAATATAAGGTTACACTTACAGCAAGCAATACAGCAGGCAGTAATACGACAACAAAAGAAAATTATATAAAAGTAGTAAGAAAACCGGTTGCAAACTTCACCAGTAATGTTACCACAGGTCGTGTTCCTCTTTCAGTTCAGTTTACCGATTTCTCGCAAAATGCAACTGAATTGAACTGGAACTTTGGAGACGAAACTAACTCAAGCGATCAAAGACCAGTGCATGTTTACTTTTCAGTAGGAATATATAACGTTAATCTAACCGCAACCAATGAAAACGGAAACGATTCAAAGTTTGCTACAATAGAGGCTCTGAAAAAATCAGATTCAGATTCAGATCTAAAAATTCTTCCTGTTGCAAACTTCAGCAGCAATGTCAGTGAGGGTTATGCTCCTCTTCCAGTTCAATTTACCGATCTCTCACAAAATGCAATTGAATGGAACTGGGACTTTGGAGACAACAATACTTCAAGTGAGCAGAATCCGAAGCATGTCTATTCCTCAGCCCGAAACTATGATGTTAACCTGACAGTAAGCAATGAAAATGGCACAGATTCAAAGACCGCCACAATAAATGTTTCAGTAGTACTTCCTGTTGCAAACTTTACCAGTAATGTCAGCGAGGGTTATGCTCCCCTTCCAGTTCAGTTTATCGATCACTCTCAAAATGCAACTGGATGGAACTGGGACTTTGGAGACGGAAATAATTCAACTCAGCAAAATCCAATGAATACTTTCTCAGCAGCAAGAAAGTATGATGTTAACCTGACAGTAAGCAATGAAAATGGTACAGATTCAAAGATCGCCACAATAAATGTTTCAGAACCAGTAGTACTTCCTATTGCAAACTTTACCAATAATGTCAGCGAGGGTTATGCTCCTCTTCCAGTTCAGTTTACCGATCTCTCGCAAAATGCAACTGAATGGAACTGGGACTTCGGAGACAACAATACTTCAAGTGAGCAGAATCCGACGCATGTTTATTCCTCAGCCGGAAACTATACTGTTAACCTGACAGCAAATAATGAAAATGGCACAGATTCAAAGACTGCCACAATAAATGTTTCAGTAGTACTTCCTGTTGCAAACTTTACCAGTAATGTTACCAGAGGTGACGCTCCTCTTCCAGTTCAGTTTACCGATCTCTCGCAAAATGCAACTAAGTGGAATTGGGATTTTGGAGACGAAACTAACTCAAGCAAGCAGAGTCCAGCGCATATTTATTTTGCAGCAGGAAATTATACCGTTAACCTTACAGTAAGCAATGAAAACGGTACGAATTCGACATCTGCCACAATAACAGTTATTCGTTGTGCATATGTTAGCAACCGGGGTAGTAATACAGTTTCTGTAATTGATACAACAAACAACACCGTGATCTCAACTGTACATGTAGGAAAGGCTCCCTGGGGAGTTGCAGTCTCCCCGGATGGAAAAAACGTCTATGTGGGGAACAATAACAGCAACAATGTTTCTGTAATTGATACAGTTACAGGCAAAGTTACGGATAGCGTAAATGTCGGAAACAACCCTGTAGGAGTTGCAGTTTCTCCGGATGGAACAAAGGTATATGTGGCGAACTCTTATAGCAATACTGTTTCTGTAATTGACACCTCAAACAATACTGTCACAAATACTGTAAACGTAGGAATAAGGCCTGGGGGAGTTGCAGTTTCCCCGGATGGAACAAAGGTATATGTGACTAACTGGATCAGTGGCAACGTCTCTATAATTGATGCAGCTACAGATACCGTTAATGGCACTGTGAATGTGGAAAAACAGCCTGAGGAAATCGCAGTCTCCCCGAGTGGAGCAACTGTCTATGTGGTTAATGGAGAAAATGGCACTGTTTCTATAATTGACACTGCAACTGACACTGTTACAGCCACCGTGAGGGTAGGAAATAATCCTTACGGAGTTGCAGTCAGTCCAGATGGAAAAAACGTCTATGTGACTAACCGGAAGGACAATTCTGTCTCTGTAATTAATGCGACTACAAACACTGTCGTAGCCACGGTGAATGTAGGAAGCTGGCCTGTTGGTATTTCGGTGAATCCTAAAGGGACAAGCGTGTATGTGGTTAACTACAAAGGTGGGACTGTTTCTGTAATCGATACCAGTATAAATAAGGTTACATCTATTGTGAAGGTAGAAAGCAAACCAATGGTAATCAGGTAGTTCATAAGTAAACTACCTGAAACATATTTACCTTTCAGACTTCGAAGTGAGGAAGAACTCACTCCCAGTATTTATGCATATATTCTGAATTGGGAGCAATAGTGTCTCTATAATTGACACTGCCACAAAAACCGTAATAGCTACCGTGCCTGTATTATCCAGTCTTATTTCTTTAATTCGAGCATCTTTGTACTATTCTCTGACTTTGCAAGCTGGTCTATAGTCAGAAATTTGAGAGTCGTATTACCGGTATTATTGTATCCTGTACCGAACCCGCGTGGACATATATAAGCTGGTCAGGACGTATCTCAACCGGGGATTCCGTCAATAAAGCAGGCCTTGTCCTTCAAGGATATTACAGGCAATTTTTATTAAATCCATGAATTTCCCTGCTGTTCTGGCTTAAATCTTCTCTGCTACTGAAGGAAGGCTTGCCGGTGTTCGGATAGTTTTTCTGAATAATTACCTGAAGTATTAGTTTATTTTTTTCATTTTGATTATAAACAAAAAAGAAGTCTTGCACTCAATACACAGGGGAAGTCATTTACTCAATACGCAGGGAAAGTCATTTTTTATTTTTGAAGGTTTTTGATCAATAGTAAACTTTGTGCTTGTTAAATTGGCATTAGCAAGAGAGAGTTAACAGATATAGTAATCTGCTATCTCTCAATGAAAGAACCCAAAAAGATAATACCTGGTAATTCAGAAGTTTTATATTATCGGCTTCTGCATTGGTAAAAATAATAAAATCCTATTTTTGATGAAAAGAATGGTATATAAGAGACGAAAGTTGCAGAATAGTAGTTACGTTGCTATTAATATGACACAAATATATCTCTTATAAACCCTTAATTCTCAGTTCACCAAACTCTATTTCAGAATGCAATCTGTTCTTACTTTACTTTTTTCTGAGCTTCCAGCCACCGTATAGGCAAACCAGGCTTCCCAATAATTCGAAACCTGGAGTTGAGTTAACCTTACTCGATTTATTTTCATTCGAGTCGCTTGTGTTAGAAATACTATTATTAACAGAGTTTTCATCATTCTCCGTCGAGCTTGGAGTTTCAAGATCATTCAGAGGTAGGTCATCTTCGCGCATGAACACAACAGGAACTTCTTTAACCCCCATGCTGCTTGCTTTTGTGTCAATAAGCTGATAGAATTCGTCCAACAAAGGCTTATCAACTTTTGAACTATTGTTAACACTTATCTCTATAACACCATCAAAGGTTATACCAGAAGTTTTAATAGGGCCAAATGGATCAAAATACTTCAAATTTTCCTGGTCTTGCATAAAACTTGCATTATATAAATTGTCCAGTATGTTACTGAGGGTGTTAATCCATTGATATCTCTCCTCCGAAGTTGTAAAAGCTGGTATGCTTCCATATGCAGCAACACAATACGGATCATTTTTCAGTTTATCAAGAGTTTCCGGGCCAAAGGTAAGCTCCATAGTCATATTTTCTTGTGTAGTCTCACTTTCTTGTGTAGTATTCCCTTGTGTAGTCTCACTTTCTTGTGTAGTATTCCCTTGTGTAATCTCATTTCCTTGTGCACTTACTATCGACGCCAACAGGATGACTGCTAGTAATAATGTTAAAAATATTGCACCTGTTCCAAATTTTTTCTTTATTGTCATCTACTCTTTACCTCTTTTCTTATACTCAAGATGCAGGAATAAACAAATCTTAAGTACTCTCAAAGTTATCATTTCTCGTCTCTATAGATAGGTTTCAAATTTAGTTTGATAGACACGTTTGAACTCCGTACATTACTTTCGAGGTACTTTTTATAAACTTTCTGTGCAAACTATCGAGTTATGCTACCTTACAACTATTTCAAACTCCACAATTGAGTAATATAGATTTTACTAACGTTTATTTCATCTTTTTATTTTTGCTTATTTCACGTAGTATGTTGATTTTTGGAAAATCAAGAATCTAAAGGAGTTATCTAAACATTCTTGATACTCAAATCTGAAGTTAATACAGATTTGCTGCCTTTTCTGATAATATTTTAAAACCGTTAATCCTAAAAAAAGTAGTTTTTGAAATCGAAGAATACTTTCAACTTACTTGGCAAAGTATTATAAATTTTAGACAACTTTTGGAAATAAATGTAAATATGACATAGTGAGCTTCAAAAGCTAACTAGAAATAAAGGTAAATATGACATAGTGAGCTTCAAAAGCTAACTAAATGTACTCAATAATTTGAATAACCTAAAACAGTTATTTACCTTAAACCTCAAAATTTGTTTATATTTTATAAAATTGTTTACGGAAGGTATATGATGATTTGTGTATGTGGAGTAAATTGTGATGGGTGTCCTCTCCTGAATAATGAATGCGCCGGTTGTAATGCAATTGAAGGCAAGGTTTATTGGGCTCAGCATATTGGTGCTGATGTCTGCCCTGTTTACAAATGCGTTAAGGAAAAAGGTTATCAAAATTGCGGCGACTGTTCGCAAATTCCCTGCGAACTTTGGGTTTCTTTAAAGGATCCTTCCTTGAGTGAAGAGGAACATCAAAAATCAATTCAGCACAGACTTCTCATCTTGAAAGGATTAAGGTGAACTTCAGATCAAAATTAAATCTAGAAGAAGCATCATAAAAGGTATAGAATAGTAGTAACTTAATCTCTTAAAATCCCGACTCATTAGATTAAACCATTTCTTGACAAAATATAATCAGAAATAGAAAACATTAAAACAGTTACGTTTGGAGTCGATAAACAAAAAAAATTGATGTAACCACTTGAAAGTTTCAGTATTATTCTTAACTCGTTTTTACCTGAGATTTTCAAGCGGTAATGTATTGCTCATTAAGTAGCGTAAAATTTTCTTCATCTAATTTTGCATTATGAAGAGTTTTTACTTTAGAGAGCTGATCAAATGATAAGTTTTTCACATTAGTTAGCTTAGCTCCTTGAAGGTTTGCTTCCTGAAGGTTAACTTCTTGAAGATTAGCTTCTTGAAGGTCAGACTTTTGAAGATCAGCTACATAAAGATCAGCTGCCCGGAGGTCAGCCCCACGAAGGTTAGCTCCATGAAGATTAGCTCCCTGAAAGTTAGCTCCTTGAAGATTAGCTCCTTGCAAGTTAGCCAAATGGATATTAGATAACTGGAGGTTCGCTCCTTTAAGGTTAGCCCCCTTAAGGTTAGCCCTTGTAAGATTAGCTCCCTGGAGATTAGCTCCCTGGAGATTAGCTCCTTGAAGATTAGTGCCTATACCCTCTAAAAGGTAAGAATTTGAGAGGTCGGCTCCTTGCAGGTTAGCCTCCTGGAGGTTTGCCTCTTGAAAGTTAGCCCCGCGAAGGTCAGCCCCGCGAAGGTCAGCTCTATAAAGGTTAGCTCCTTGAAGATCAGCCTGTGTAAGGTTAGCTTTTATGAGATAAGCTTCCTGAAGGTTAGCTTCTTGAAAGTTAGCCCATATAAGGTTATTTTTTTCAAGATGGGCGCCTGGAAGGTTAACTCCTCTATAGTTTTTTCTTTCTATAATGTTCATATGTAATAATTGGCGCTCCATAAAAATAAATATTACTATTCTAGGAAGAAACCTTCCGTTATCCGGGGTTCATTCATCCGAAGTATAGTTTACAGACTGGTTGCGTTTTAAAAAAAGAGGAAAATCTTCAACATGGGTTTTGCTTGCGTTTATGTGCTTTCACAAAAGTAAAAACATTTTCAAAAAATTAACAATAGCATTTTGTGCTCTGAAATAAATATTGTTTATGTACGTAAGGCTGTTGTATCCTGAAATGATTTCACAGACTCAAAACCATTTGGAAGTCATATTTATAATACAACAGCAGGCGACGCAAAAGGTTAAACGTTGAATAAATTCCAATTCCATTTTGGTATTGTGGAATGATTACGTAAAATGAAACAAATTCAAAGTTGAAGTAAAATAATTGGTCACCTGTACACGATATACAACCATAATAATAAATATTTAAAAAGATATGATTTTGGGATAAAACACCTTTACTTGTAGCAGCGAATAACACCGTTATATGTGTTGTTCCAGAGTTACATTGGATATAAATCCAGCTTGTGGTTCTATGGGTCTAGCAGTGAGATCATACATATAGATATCACTAAAAAAAACATGATCAAGGGGTAATCTTTGACGACTATCCTTCTTATATACAATCCTGTCTCCATAGATATCAGGATCTTGTGCACCTCCGCTAGTGGTAATCTGAGTCTCCTTCTGAGTTGAGAGATCGTACATGTAAACGTCCAGGTTTCCATTTCGATCATCCTGCCATACTATCTTATTACCATAAATAGCAGGATAGTATTGACTTGATTTATTGGTAGTAATCTGAGTCTTCTTGGAAGTGGATAAATCGTACATGTAGATATCGGTGGTGACATCTTCTCTGTGCCACTCTTTCCACACTATCCTGTTACCATAGACGTTAGGGAATGTTGCTTCTCCATTGGAGGTTATTTGAGTTTCCTTGGAAGTGGAGAGATCGTACATGTAAATATCCGGACTTATGTATCGAAGATCATCCCAGACTATCAAGTTACCTTCCATGTTAATAAATTGAGGTATTCCTTTCGAAATTATCCGAGTTTCCCTAGAAGTGGATAGGTCGTGCACGTAAATACCTTTATTTCTAGTTCGATAATCCATCCACATTATCCTGTCACCATAGATTTTAGGTCTCTGAGCGCTCCCGCTAGTGCTTATTTGAGTTTCTTTGAAAGTAGATATATTGTACATATAGATATCATACTGTCCATTACGATCATCTTGCCATACTATTCTATCACAGTAGAGTGAAGGATATGTCTGATTTGATTCATTAGCAGTAATCCTGGTTTCCCTGGAAGTGGAAAGATCGTACATGTAGATATCGTAGTTTCCGTTGCGAAGGTCTTGCCATACTATTCTGTTACCATAGATATCAGGATGGGATGCTAATTCGCTGGTTGTAATCCGGATCTCATTTTCTGTAAGTACAATTATTGTATCAGTTTTTGAGGTAGTGCCGTAAGCATTTCTTACTGTCAGGTTAACAGTATGGATTCCTGGCGTTGTAAATGTATAAACAGGGTTTACATCGGTTGAATCTGTTTTTCCATTATTGTCGAAGTCCCATACCCTTGACGTTGCATTTTGAGAAGTATCATTAAACTGTACCGTCAGGGGAACATAACCCTCTATAATGTTACTACTAAAATTTGCATCGGGAGCTTTTGGATCGATAACGACTATGTAATTTGGCTTTGTCGCTGTACTATTACCCACAAAATTTCCTACGGTAAGATTTACTGTGTAAATCCCTGGTTTTGTAAATGTGTGGATTGCATTCGTGGTGTGTTTTGAATAAATGCCATCGCCAAAATCCCAATACCAGGAAATAGGTTCTTCGCCTTTACTTGTAGCTTTGCCAATAATTCTACCATAGAAAGACACCATTAGAGGTGCTTTTCCAGAGGTTACATTAGCATAAAAATCTGCCACTGGTGGTTGTGGGGGAGTTACAGTAATATAATTCGGTTTCGTTACCGTACTATTGCCTGCTTCATTTGTAACTGTTAAAGTAACGTTATACACCCCTGGGTTTGTAAACGTATGGGTTGCATTCATGGCATGTTTTGAGTAAATACCGTCACCAGTGTCCCAATGCCAGGAAGTTGGTACTCCACCAGTGCTGGTATCAGTGAATAATACCGTTAGAGGTGCTATTCCGGAAGTCACATTGGATGTAAACCCAGCTTGTGGTTCTATGGGTCTAGCGGTGAGATCATACACATAAATATCACAAAAATAACCATCACCAGGGGGCAATCTTTGACGATTATCCCTATACACTATCCTGTCTCCGTAGATATCAGGTTCCATTGCACTTCCACTGGTGGTAATCTGAGTCTCCTTCTGAGTTGAGAGATTGTACATGTAAATGTAGTTTCCGTTGTGGTGGTTCTGCCACACTATCCTATCACCATAGATAGCTGGAGGCGAACCTGACGAGGACTGTCCGCTGTAAGAGATCCGGCTTTCTTTCTCAGTTGAGAGGTTATACATGTAAACATCCCCTCTTCCCCCAGTAAAGTCTGAATTGCTACTACCCTGCCATACTATCCTATCACTGTAGATCACGGGAGCATATGCTCTTCCGATAGTGTTGATCATAGTTTCCTTCTTAGTGGAAAGGTCATAAATGCAAATACTATCTCTGCTAATGGAATTGTTATTTTTATCTATAATAGTTCCATTGTCCCCGTAACCCACCCATACTATTTTGTTTTCATATATTGAAGGGTTACTTGCAGATCCTCTTGTGGTTATCTGAGTTTGTGTATGAGTGGAAATATTGTACATGTAGACATCAGTCTTGTAGTTGCGTTCCTCAGCCCACACAATAATATCACCGTAAATATCAGGAATACAATGGGACAAATTCTCTGTGATTAGTGAACTTGTAGAATTAAGTATATCATACACGTAAAGTCTGACCCTAACTGGATTCTCATTTTCATTATAAAGACAGTATACAATTTTATTATCATAGATAGCAGGATGTGATACGTAATAATGTTCAGGCATGGTAATTATAGTATCATTTCCGGTTTTTAAGTCATAAAGATGAATTTTGTCCCAATATGACCACACCACTTTATCACCGTAAATAGAAGTCTCTCCATTTACTCCAATATCCTCTGAGAGCTTAATTTCCTGAGCAGCTAACGTTACAGCTGAGTTTGAAACCAAAAATACGAAAAATAATGCCATTAACACTAAAGGTATTGAATGTAACTTTTCCTTATTTGCCATTTATTTACCCTCGCCGCCCCTCATTAAAAAAATATTAGTACTGACCGTTTTTCAATAATTTTTACTCTTTCCTTTGAATTTCAATCTGTGATTGACTGAATACTCTAAATATGACGACAATTTAGAGTTGTCAAAAACACAACTGCTTCAAATAAAAATGAAAAACACAATCAGTAATTGTCGTTAAAACAAAATAATTGCAAATAACGCCTGCCTAATGTAGATCCTATCCGTCCTATCCGGAAACCAATAATCAAATATTGAAAAAGTAAGTACTTTCCTTCAATCGTTTTTCTCCCTTTTCCCCCATATTGCTAATGATCAGCAATGTTGATGTAGTTTTCCAGTATTATATCCTTTATGGGGATTAATGTGGGGAACAAAATAATACATCTGACACTTGTTTTTATTTTTCTTATAAGTTTTACATCAATAGCAAACGCTGGCAAAGAGACTATGCTCGTAAGTTGGAGGCTAACGTTGAGTCCATCGATCTATGGCAATGTTGTTACATGGGCTGATACTTTTGGTAACGGAGTTTTCATGTATAACTTGACTACCGGAAACATAACCGGGATAGGACATGCGGAAAGTAGCTCATCTATTCAGGGAGATAAAATTACATGGTGGGACGATGGAAACATAACTGTGTATAACATTTCCACTGGCAAAGAAATGGAAATCGTTAACGCAAGTACACCAGCGATCTATGGTGATAATGTCGTGTACGTAAGGTCAAAATATGCTGACGGTCAGCCTGCCTATTATCAAAATGATGCTTATAACAGTTTGTATTTATATAACCTTAGCACCAATGAAGAAACTCAACTAATTCCATACGAGCATGCCTATTTTGATCCTGCAATTTACGGAAATAAGATTGTATGGACACAGGCAAATCAGGTAAATTCAAGCGAATGGGGTACAAACATTTCCGTATACGACATACCCACAAAGAAAGTAAGTGACGTCGGCAGAAGTAGTGTAGCAGCGGGCGGTGAAATTTACGGAAATATTGTCGTGTGGACAGAATACCAAAACGGATTCGTATGGACAGAATACCAAAATGGATCAATGGATGTCTATATGCGAGATATTGCTAAGCATAAAACACGCCAAGTCACTTTTAATGGCAATTCAACCAACCCAGATGTATATGGTGATAGAATAGTGTGGGAAAGGGTATACAGGAGAGGCGACAACTTATCGAGTGATATTTACATGTACAATATCTCAACTAACGAGACAACTCGTATTACAAACAGCACTTATGCAAGAGAGCCTGCAATTTACGACGATAAAATTGTATACATAGACTCACGCAATGATCCAGAATATAAGGAAGGCAGAGATATCTATTTGTATGATCTTTCAGCTTGAAATTCTAAGGCAAAAGCCTCTTTCTTTATAGATTCGGTTGATTTTCTCTACAAAATGAATTTAGTACTTTCCAGTGGTTTTTTGAGAAGTCAACTACTCATTCTTGAATTTTATTCTTTTTGAGGAATATTTAATCTTGTTTTATCCCGAAATAATTCTGCTTTTTGAGTAGTACTAAAAAGCTTCACCAAGGGCAAAGTAGCCAATCAATATGTTTTTGTATTTCCTATTTCGTGATATGGTTCCTTATAAAACATTATTAAGTTCATTGTTTGGAACTTTTTATTGCAATAACTTTGTCAATTAATCCTTTACTTTTTTCTAAAAAGTCAATATCTTTTTGTAAAAACTCATAAATTAGATCTATTTCAGAGTAACTATATTTTGAAAAGTAAGATATAAAAAAGTCAAATAAAATTTCAACGTAATCTTTCATAAGGTTTCTATCAAATGGAGATATATTGGAATCATCGCCAGTATGTACTAATTTGTTTCTTAAACTATAGAGTCTTTCAATTTGATATTCATGAATCTCATTCATTTTAATAATAGATTTTAATCTTTCTTTAACTTTAAAATGGGATAAATTTTTATTTTTTAATGTTAATATTTCTAATGATGTCCAAAAACTTAAAAAAGATTTACTTGTGTCTTTTTCGTTTAGACCTATATTATATTGCTTCATTGAATCGAAAATTATGCTTTGTATCCTTTTATCAGCTTTATTGAACGCAGAAATTAATGTGTTTAAATTTGAAATATCACTATCTTCTAAATCATAAAATATATCAGTATCCCACGCATTCTCTGAATAATAATATGTAGAAAAATTGTTGTTTTCAAAGACAAAAGTATAGTTTAATTTCAGTTCTATTAGTGGTTTAGGAGTTCCAATTAACCAAACTGGTACTAAACTAAAAGTTTTTGAATATGAAATAAAAAACAATATTAATTCAACAAATTTTCTTGCCTTTTGATGTGCATACTCTATGTTTCTACACCAAACAGAAACTTTGGCATACTGATAACGAGATTTATTGATTTTTTTCAATTTAAAAAATCGATTATCTAATTCATTGTTGTCTATATCGCTTTTAACCTCCGAGTAATTTAAGAGGTTAATAATAAAGCCATCAATGCAAAACTCAGTTATTTCACTTTTTATTTTGTTAATATTTATAGGATAATATAGTACGTAGTTTTTGACTTGGAGTTTATTTTGCATATCATCAAGTTTTTTATATAAAAATTCAATGAATAATTCATAAGATGGTATTTGTTGTTTCTTTAGTGAAATAAGAATATCGTTACTTTCAGTAAAGTAGGGTTCATTTTCAAGTTCAAAATAATATCGCATATATTCAAGTTTTCTTTGAATTCTATCCTCTTCTAGTGATTCATATTTTAAAATTAACAAAAATCTGCCGTACTTTTCTATTTCGTTAAGTCCTGTAACTCCTATTCCACCGCTTTTATTTTTATTAAGGTTAATCAATTCTCTTAAAATCAGATCTCGTTTATTAGGCATATTTTAGCTGTATAAAATTATACTATATAAAGTCAAATAAATGATTGTGAAATTTCATAAGCATCATCAAAAACCCTTTTTAATTTTGGAACTTCTTATAAACTGTCTTAAAAGTCAAATCATTTATAAAATCGTTAACAAGCAACGTCAATAATCCAATTAATTTTAATTCAATTCAATCCTTAGTTATTACTTTCTTACTTTGAAAATTGGTCAAATAATCACAATTTTATTCCTCTTCTCTTGCCGGACACAATGTATGATCACTAAACCAGAAACACCTCTCACATCCCAAGCACATATTTACAGGCTCTCCATTTATCACATGGTTGGCAAACTCAGGGTCAGCTAACATGCCCCTGCCAACAGCAACAAGATCCACATAATCATTTTCAATTAAGAACCGTACCTGTTCTTCAGTGCGGATTTCGTTGACTGCGATAACGGGAATGTTTACTTCTTTTTTGATCTTACAGCCGCTATAGGTTATAGGACTGCAAATGAAATCATCTGGAACCGGATTTGCTGGGGGCTGCATGCCAAATGAAATGTGCAGTAAATCAATACCTGCTTTCTCAAAGGCTTTGGCTGCTTCAACGCCGTCCTTGCTTTCCGGCAGATACTCGCCCATGCGCACACTAACAATGAAATTTTTATGAGTGTTGTTTCGAATCTCCGGCAGAATTTGTGTTAAAACTCTTGCCCTATATAGAACGTCGCCGCCGTACTTATCGGTTCGGCGATTGTAAGAGGCATCAAGAAACTTACATAAGGTAAATCCGTGTGCAAAATGAAATTCAACGCCGTCAAACCCTATTTCACAGGAACGAATAGCTGCCCGCGTCATATTTTTTTGCATTGAATGAATTTCTTCGGTTGACAACTCGTTAATATCCATATTGCCGCAATGAAGCTGCATCATTACTATTGCACCATATTGATGGCAATTGCTCGCAATTTGCTTTAAAGCTGAGATATCACCTGCCGCCCACATGCCTGTTGAGTCTATAGACCCACAAACGCTGGTCGCCTGCACGATAATAAGGCCGGCACCGCCTTTTGCACGTTTCGTATAATGTTCAATGTGCTGCTTGCCATAATAAGAGCCATTGTCCCCATGAAAGGAAAAAGTAACCATAGGAGGCATCACAATTCGGTTTTTTATGTGATTCCCACGAATCACTAATTCGTCTGTTATCTCAGTCATTTCATTTTCCCGCGAATTTCTTTTTTCTGGGGTTAGTGAATTTTAATGAATTCCCTTGATTTCTTCCTATATGATTGTTGCCACAAAAATTCAGAAAATGAGATACGAAATCACATTTTTGCAGAATTCCCAATTTATATACTAACAAAATATCTAACTATCTATCAAAATATCGAACAAAAGAGTTTAAAAAATTAAAGAAAAACTCACAGTAAAGAATCGGGAAACCTGAATAATGCTATTTGAGTTTCTACTGTAACTTGCTTGAATTTAAAATCTTTGTAAAGGGCGAATAATTTGCAAAAGTCTGGGAATCAATTATAATTTCACTTTCAAGTTAGTTTGGCTCGGCAATTGTTCTAATTATATTCAACATCTCGGGTTCAAAAGGATTTACCATAAATCCCATAGCGCCTATTTTTAGAGATTCCGTTATGATGATCTGCTGGCCAAGAGAGGAAAACATTGCCATTTTTGCTTCCTGGTCTATGATACGAAACTTATCCATCAAATTATTCCAGTTCATATTGTCTGGCACGTTATCCGGCACCATTATGTCCATTAACACGAGGTCTGGTTTTACCTCCATATATTTTTCAAAGGCTTCATTATCGTCAGCCACTTCAGCAACTACTTCATGTCCATGTTTGAAAAGTGTATCCCGGATAGCCATTCGCATAAACTCAGCATCTTCTACGATCATAACTCGTGCCATTTACTATTCCTTCTTTTTATTTTTATTATGATAACTATGTTATTCCAGGTTTTTCACTCATGTTTTTTTAGTCGAGTATTCCTTAGCTTACCTGTAACTGGGAACTTTCTCGTAAATTTTAAGAACTATATGACGTTATACTTTATTAATTTTTTCATCAATAATTGGTAAAGAGTATGTCTGATCTTCCTGTAATTGTGTCACTATTTCGAACTACTGGTTTCAGGAAAACGTATTTTTATCAACACAATCCTATTCCACGCATGCACAACTGTGAATCTCAACCAAAAATTTAACATTAATAACACTGGCAAAAGAAAACTATTGGAACCAGTGATTGGTATAGGACCAGAGTTGGTATAAATTCATGGAAAGCAAACTTTGTCCAGCAAAGAACTACTATTTGAGTTGATCCTAAAACTCTAAATTATTTCTTTAGATATCTTGTAAGTAACTAATCGGGCTTTTGGATTTTGAACTCTAATCGTTAATTTTACACACAACCTAATTCCAAACTTTACAATTTCTAAACATCAATATAAGTTGTACTACCAAAGTCTCTAACAATTAACACTTTAGTTGACTTGATTAAAAATTAACACTTTAGTTGACTTAATTAAAAATTGATTACTGAAGTTAAGCAATATACCAGAAAAATCATACTTTGAAGTTGTAATGCCAGTAACAATACCGAAATTAAACAAGTTTCAGGATGAGCTCTTTATGTAAAGGAAAATAAATGTAAACTGTTCTGTCATTTTATGTTACAGCATAATGCCTTTGTTTAATGGAAATACGAAAGCGGGAATATTTGATGGGAATACAAAAGCTGGAGTATGAATAAAATTTTATGAAAATCGAAGACTACATAGCTAATTTTCAAATACCCAGGTACCTCTATTATATGGATAGTGCGGCAACAAGTCTTATTCCTGAACTTTAATAACTGCAATGAACGAGTATGACCGAAAATACCATGTGTGGAAAGAGTAAGAAACAAGTAATCGCAATCTTTCCAAAGGATAAGGAATGAGTAATTTACTGCAGATGATTTCTAATGTCGAGTCAAACACAAAATGTCGTATAAAATCAATTGCAATTATTCGGGGTCATTGAATCCTTGATAATTGACTCGACATTAGTTACAATAATTTGATATAAATTGGCACAAGTGCCAGTATGCGGATAAATCACGTTTTAAAACGTTTTTGAGGAATTCTATGAACACTCCATTAAAAACAATAAGAAAAACAAAACCACTCATACATCATATAACGAACTGGGTAACTATATACGACTGTGCAAACATGACAAGAGCTTTTGGTGCGCTGCCTGTAATGGCGCATGCTCCTGAAGAATGTGCTGAAATGACAGGGATTTCATCAGCTCTTGTGCTTAACATCGGAACTCTTACTTCCGAAATAATCGACTCCATGCTTCTCTCTGCTGCCGCTGCAAACGAAAAGAAAATTCCGGTTGTGCTTGACGCAGTCGGGGTCGGAGCTACGAAATTCAGGGACGAAATGGCTGCAAAAATCCTTGGCTCTGTCCGTATCGATATTATAAAAGGCAATTACTCGGAAATTGCAAAACTGGCAGGCGAAAGCGCTGAGACCAAAGGGGTTGAGGCAACTTCAATTAGTGCGGACCCTGTAAAGATTGCGAAGCAATTTGCAAAATTAAGCTCCTCTGTTGTTGTGATGACAGGAAAAGAAGACATTATAAGTGACGGAGAGAGGGTTTTTATTGTTAAGAACGGGCATGAACTCATGGGGTCGATTGTCGGGACAGGATGCATGGCTGCCTCTGTAATAGGTTTGTTTGCTGCAGTTAATCCGGATTACTGTGAAGCGTCCAGAGAAGCATTATGTTACTTTGGAGTTGCAGGGGAACTTGCAGCCAGTAAGTCAAACGGGCCAGGAAGTTTCAAGGTTAACCTGTATGATGAAGTGTTCAACCTGTCGGATGAGAAAGTAAAAAGTATGATGAATTTTGAAGAACAGTAAGTTCCAAAGAAAAATGGAAAACAGTAAGTTCGGAAGGGAAAGAGAAGAATCGTAAGTTCGAAAGAGAAAGAGAAAGAGAAGAATCGTAAGTTCGAAAGAGAAAGAGAAGAATCGTAAGTTCGAAAGAGAAAAAGGTAAATTAAGTAAAAAGAACCATAAGTTCAGAAAAATGAGATTATAAAGAACGTTTTTAAAAAACGTGCGTATCGGATGGATTAATCATCATGAACCAGAAAGACTTCAGCTGGAAAAGTTCCCTTTTGAAAGAAATCGATTTCTACCTCGTGACAGATTCCGGACTTTCAAAGAAAGGGACTTTATCCGATGTCAAGGACGCAGTCGAGTCAGGCTGCAGGATTGTTCAGTACCGGGAAAAGGATAAAAGCACGAAAGAAATGGTCGAAGAGGCTTCAGAAATCAAGAGAATCTGCAGTGGCAGGGCAATATTTCTGGTAAACGACAGGATCGATGTTGCTTTAGCAGTTGACGCGGATGGAGTCCATATTGGCCAGGACGATATGCCTGTTGAAACGGCAAGAAAGCTCCTTGATGAAGATAAGATAATCGGCCTTAGTGTAAATGACAGGGAAGAAGCAATCCTGGCGGAAAAATTAGGGGCTGACTATGTGGGCCTTGGCCCAATATTCGATACTGCTACAAAAAAAGATGCAGGAGAAGGAATCGGTCCACTTAAAATCCGAGAAGTTAAAGATGCAATAAAGCTTCCTGTAGTTGCTATTGGCGGAATAAACAAGGAAAACTGCGAAAGTGTTATTCAAAACGGAGCTGACAGCCTGGTAGCAATTTCTGCAGTTGTGTGCAGTGACGATGTAAAAAGAGAAACTAAGTACTTCATTGATATGATTCGGAGAACCAAAAAAGAATAAGAAGGAGTGAAAAGGATTTATTCTCTACTTTTCTCCACTTCATGCCTGCATTTTCTGAAGAAACTCCCATTTTAGAGCCTTTCAGAAGTCAGTAATGCATGTTAAAAGTTACAGTAGATCTACAATATCAGCCTGACTTTGACAGTATCCACTAATTGGTACTGACTATTTCCCTTCTTTTTTATCCCAAATTGACTTGACAATTTGTTTAAATTTATAAAAATTTATGATTTATTCTATGTA
>Ga0183101_1000775_pt2 | contig 19008 bp, 17 predicted proteins | sample Biomet3_FD_127790 | JGI IMG/M metagenome (GOLD analysis project Ga0183101, IMG submission 127790) | Microbial communities from bioreactor (seeded with sewage sludge) at LBNL, California, USA - Biofuel metagenome 3 | ecosystem: Engineered > Bioreactor > Anaerobic > Unclassified ...
ATCTTATTTTTGTCCTTTATATTTTTCAAACACCACTTCAATGAATAAACTAAACTGCCTATCATAAGCATAATCTGCTTGATTACAAGTATATTTATAAAAGAAATTTGTTTTATTGTAATATTTTCAAATAAAAAGAACTCTTTAAATTTCCATAAAAGTTTTTTATTCCCTGGATACGCACGTACAGGCACAGCTGATACTGCAGAAATTTTTATTTCGCGATTTTTATCGAATCCTTTTAGCAACATGTTTTCAAGCTTTTCTTGTGCGTAAGACATGGGAATATCCTGTTCCTTAAGCAATGTATTAAAAAGTTTTTCTCCACAATAGCAACCGTTATATAATATTTTCATAATTCTCCTAATTAAGTACCCCTTATAAGCAAATCAGTTCTTAACAAAGTGCTTTTTATCAACAATATTTCTTAATTTACAGTAAAAACTGTTTCTTCGTTCCGTAAGTTTTTCATGTGTATATCTCTTTGCAATTTCTATATTATTGCGGCTTGCTTCTTCAAGTTCTAAAGGGTTTTCTATTAAATGAATAATCTCTTTTGCAAATGCTTTGCTATCATCTGGCTTAAACATATATTGTTTTTCTAGTAATTCCGGAATACCCGCAACTGGTGTAGATAAACATGGCAAACCAGCGGCCATGGCTTCAATTATAGTTCGCGGAAGTCCCTCCATAAAAGTTGGCAAAACCAATAAATCGCTTTTTGCCAAACGATTTATTACCTCATTCTTGCTATGTAGCCGCCCTATAAATTCAATTTTTTTACCAACACCAATTTTATTAGCATAGCATTTAAACTCATCAACTGATTGACCATCACCGATGCAACAGCCAGAAATGTTATATCCAGCATCGCTAACAATTTTCAATGCTTCTATAAAAGTTTTATGTCCCTTTATATTGTTATTAATTGCATTAGACACATGAATAATTTCAAACTGTTTTTTTGTATCTTTGTATTTTTTTATAGATTTCAAGTCTTTTGTCATTAATTCAATAGATGAATAATAATTCTCGAAATATATATCACTTTCTCCATGTATTCTGGCCGTGCTAGGATATTTCTTCTGTAGATACTCTTGTGTAACATATGATACTCCATTTGCCTTTCGCACTATATAAGACATTAAGTGAATATTAATCCATCTGAAAACTTTTGGCATATCTACAAAAGTAGCAGGATCATTTACAACCTCTACTGCATATGGTTTTTCAACCTTATTACAAAATATATAAGCGAAATAACTCTCTATTTGCGCAACTCTAAAAATACAACAATTACATCCATCAGATACATTTCTATATTTAATTATGAGCTCAACTATTTGTTTTAGCATCCCTTTTATACCTTGATACCACGGCAATTCATATATTTCTAATCTATCACCGCTAACTAGAAGATATTTTGATTTATCAATATTATTAACATACTTAGTTTTACCAACAAAACGTACTTCATCAAATGTATTTAAATATCGGTTAAAAAATTCATAACTATAAATTGAAGGTGTATAGTATTTTCCGTCAGGTGTTTTATATAAGTGTGCATTATCTACAACTAAAACTTTCAATATTCGGTCACCTCAGTTTTTTACTTCAATCCAATATTTACACCTATCAGTCATTAATATATATTCCAGCATCTATCAACTCTTGCTCACTAGGAGCTGTTATCAAAATTGCTTTATTGCTACCATAATATACAAAAATGCTTCCAGCTGCTGCCGCATGAGCATTCCCCTCTTCTAGCACAGCTTTTAAATCAGCGATTTTACCAGCACCACCGCATGCAATAACTGGAACTGGTACCGCATCTGCAACGTTTTTTACAAGGCTAATGTCATAACCCTTCATTTCTCCGTCATTATTAATCGAATTTAAAAGTATTTCTCCCACACCAAGTTTCACCGCTTGCTTTGCCAAATCAACGGGATTAATATTTACTTTTTCTGTCCCATCTTTCACATAACAAACTGTACGGCCAAAAAAATCTTTTTTTACGTCAATAGATGCCACAATGCTCTGACTTCCAGCATATCCAACCGCTTCTTTAATAAATTCAGGATTTTTGACTAAAGATGTGTTTAAAATTACTTTTTCATATCCAATTGAAAAAAGTTCACGAACTTGCTCTATGTTTTTGATTCCACCACCGTAACTTAATGGCATAAAAGCCTCGCTAGCTATATCTTTTAAAAATTCCACATCTAGGCCTTTGTCCTCTTTTGAAGCAGTAATATCTAATATTGCAAGTTCATCAACTCCCTTTTTATTAAATATCTTAACAGCATTAACTATATCCCCTAAATATCGTTGTTCGCTAAATTTTATTGTTTTAACCATGTCACGATTATTAACTAATAAGCAAGGAATGATCCTTGGCCTTCGATACATAATTAACACCTCTCAACAAAATTTCTCAATATTTCCATGCCAAAATTATGGCTTTTTTCCGGATGAAACTGAACTCCATAAATATTATTCTTATGAACTGCTACGGTAAATCTATATCCATAATCACATTCCGCAATAGAATCTTCCGTTGAATCACATACCGCATGATAGGAATGCACAAAATAATATCTTTGCGGCGATTTCAAACCACTCAGCAATGGAATATTGTTTTCAGCAAAGGTCACCCTATCCCATCCCATATGTGGAATTTTCAATGTATTACCATCGCCAAAAGAAAACTTCACGTTATCAAATGGTATGAGACCAAGTCCTGGCAAACTCCCTTCTTCGCTTTTTCGTCCTAATAATTGCATCCCCAAACAAATGCCCAATAATGGTTTCATATTTTTAATAGCATGATTTTCTATTACTTCTATAAGACCGAATTCTGCAAGGCGCCTCATTCCCATGTCGAAAGATCCGACACCTGGTAAAATAATTTTATCTGCATGTTTAATTAATTCTTTGTCATTGGATACTATAGCTTTTTCTCCAATTTTTTTTAACATATTTACAATAGATCCAATATTACCCATCTTATAGTCTAGGATTACAATCATGAAATCATCTCTTTTCATCGCGTTACTTTAAAAAAAAAAATCAATTATCTGAAGTTCCTTTTTTCTATACCGAGCATTGAACTTATTTTAATACCAAGGCTGATCATCCAATATGAATTTCTGTAATCTGAATAGGTTTTATTTTCTCCTTTAATAATATCATCAAATTCTTTTGTAGATATGCCTAATTTCTTTGCAATATATTCTTTATCATCTTCCATCATCTCTTCACTATAAGGAGACGTTTTTAGCTCTAAAAGTGCATCAGCTCTACTAATTGTACCTGTTAAAATTAAATTTGATAGATAACATTTTCGTTTGTCATATCCGAATTTTTTGGGCAAATAATACCCTTCATAGAACCTCGTAAATATATTTTCATAATGCTTATTTTCGTACTTCTGCCAACCAAACTTATCATGCAATTCAATTTCAGTTTTTACCTTGTCATAATTTAACATATCTAAAGGTGCAACTCGTTTCATACCCTTGATATATGGATAATAGATTTTATACTTCAACATCCCACACAACGGAAAAGTTTTCAGGGTAGTCTTGCCAAATCTCTTATTGATATCTTTCAACAATTTTATGTCATTCATATAAACCCATTCAATCGGCGGCCTTATACATTCTGTCGCATTATTTGCACCAGTTAGAACATATTTTATTCCGTTTTTTACGGCATAATTATATAATCCCGCAAATATTGCGTGATCTTGTGGCAAATCCTGATAAGGAACTTGTGACTTAAAAAAAGCAAGCTGTAAATCACGCATTTCATTCCAATTAACCACTTCTGTATACATATCTAGATTCAGCATTTTTACTATTTTTTCAATATTTTCTACAGCAACATTCAAATTCCAGCCAGTGTCTACACAATAAATTAAAGGCCTAAGTCCCATTTTTTCCTTTGCTATATAAGTTAAATATGAACTATCAACACCTCCGCTCAGTCCAATAATGCAGTCATATTTCTTACCCTTACCGTTATTTCTAATCTCTTCAGATATTTTGACAAGTAGGTCTTCTTTTTCTTCTCTAGGATTCCAATCAGTAAGTACGTTATTTTTATATCCGTTACAATAATCACATACACCGTTTTCATCAAAGACAATTTTAGAATCTGTTGTATCCATAACACAATTAGTGCATACTTTGTATTCTTTTTTATCCATAGTAATATATCCCTCACAGTTATAGTATAATTATTTTTTTTGCCACACAACTCTATTAACATAATCTGTGTAGGACAATATTATTCTAAGCACTTTATCAGATACATTAGGCATGCTATAGTCAGCAACGTGTTTTAATGTATCTTTTCCTTGTGTTTCAAGAATTGCTAACCCTTGCATTATTCTTTCTTTCTTAAGTCCGACCATCATTACTGATGCTTCTTCCATAGCTTCCGGTCTTTCATGTGCCTGACGTATATTAAGAGCCTTAAACCCAAGAATTGACGACTCTTCACTAATTGTACCACTATCGCTTAGCACTGCTTTTGCGTGCATTTGCAGCTTAACATAATCATTAAATCCCAATGGTTTCATTGTTTGAATTAACGGATTAAATTTTATACCCTTAGCTTCTATCATTTTTTGTGTTCGTGGATGTGTGCTAATAATTATTGGCAGTTTATATTTTTCTGCAACTGCATTTAAACTAGCAATAAGATTAAAGAAATTTTCTTCTGAATTTATGTTTTCTTCTCGATGCGCCGATACTACGAAATAATTGCCTTCTGCAAGTTTTAAGCGATCAAGTACTTTTGATTTTTCTATATCATTTTTTCGGGAATTCAACACCTCAAACATAGGACTACCCGTTTTTATAATTCGATCTGCCGGTAAACCCTCTCTTAGTAAATATTCCCGTGCAATATCACTGTATGTAAGATTGATATCCGCTGTATGGTCAACAATTTTTCTGTTGGTTTCCTCAGGAACACGCTGATCAAAACACCTATTTCCTGCTTCCATGTGGAATATAGGTATGTGTCTCCTTTTGGCAGCAATGGCCGTTAAACAACTATTCGTATCACCAAGCACCAAAAAAGCGTCTGGCTTTACCTCTTCCAAAATTGAATCAATTTTAATTAAAATATTACCAATTGTTTCTATGGCATTGCCCACTGCTGCATTAAGAAAATAATCCGGTTTCCTTAACTTGAAATCTTCAAAGAATACTTCATTCAATTCGTAATCATAATTCTGCCCAGTGTGTACTAATATATGCTCGATTGCATCTGATTCTTCTAGTTTATTGATAACAGCAGATAACCTAATAATTTCCGGCCTCGTACCAACAACAGTCATAACCTTAAGTTTTTTCATGTTCAAACCTCCAAATAATAGGTATCTGGTTTCTCGGGGTTAAACACCTCATTAACCCACATTATGGTTACTAAATCGGTATCACCTTCATTAATGATATTATGGGTGTAGCCTACAGGAATATCAACAACTTCTATTTTTTCACCTGATACATGATAATCAATGATGTCATCAGCTCCAACCTTGCGGAACCGTATTAACCCTTTTCCACTGACCACAACGAACTTCTCGTTTTTTGTATTATGCCAGTGATTTCCTTTTGTAATACCAGGTTTGGAAATATTCACTGAAACCTGTCCACGATCCAAAGTGCGAATAATCTCGGTAAAACTTCCTCTTTGATCTATGTTCATTTTTAGTGGATAGCTGAATTGGTCACTAGGCAAATAGCTTAAATATGTGCTATAAAGCTTTTTCACAAATAAATCTGCCATATCAGGAATACTACGCTCAACTCGGCTTGCTCTAAAAGATTCTATTAACTCCGCAATCCTTCCTAACTTTGTTGTATAAGTTACAGGCACATAACAAAATCCATCGGTGTTACTGTTTTCTTTACCTACTATAGCATTAATAAGTTCATTTACAAGATCGTCAATATAAACTAAATTCATTACGGTGTCAGGATTATTTACTTGAATTGGTAAATTGTGCGCTATATTATGGCAGAACGTTGCCACTGCACTATTGTAGTTAGGCTTACACCATTTACCAAACACATTGGGGAAACGATAAACTAGAACACGAGCACCTGTAATTTTGCCATATTCAAATAACAAATCTTCACCGGATTTTTTGCTCTCACCATATGGATTGTTTTGAGCCGCTTGAATAGACGAAGAAAGCATCACAGGACAACTATTGTGGTGTTTTTTTAATGTATCAAGCAGAACGGAAGTAAAACCAAAATTACCCTGCATAAATTCACTTTGTTCTTTTGGACGATTCACACCAGCCAAATGGAATACAAAATCAGCCTCTTTACAATAGCTGTCCAATAATCCTTCTTTTGTATCGGTATCAAATTCCATGATTTCGTCGTAATGACGGTTTCTAAGCTCAGCTACAAGATTTTTCCCTATAAAACCCCTAGCTCCCGTTACTAAAATTTTCATTATTTTTTCTCCCAAGCTAAAAGTTCATCTTGAATATATTGCAAAGATAGAAGTTTTGCTTTAACTTGTTCAACATTAAGCAACTCTGTATTATTAGAATTAAATTCTGTCAATTGAGTTCTTCCTTCATTGCCCTCAGTAAAATATTTATCATAATTTAATCCTCTTTTATCTGCAGGCACGCGATAGAAATTCCCCATATCAATGGCATGAGCGCATTCTTCATTAGTAAGCAACGTTTCGCTCATTTTTTCCCCATGTCTAATGCCAATTATTTTAATTTCACTATCAACATGAAATAATTCTTTTACTGCCTGTGCCAAATCACCAATTGTACTGGCTGGGGCTTTCTGTACCATAATGTCCCCTGTTTCAGCGTGTTTAAAGGCAAATAAAACCAAATCTACAGCCTCTTCTAAACTCATAATAAAACGTGTCATATTCGGTTCTGTTATAGTTAAGGGCTTACCAGCCTTAATTTGTTCAATAAACAAAGGGACTACTGAACCACGTGAACATAGCACATTGCCATAACGTGTACCACATATTAGAGTCTTATCAGCTGGTATTGTGCGTGCTTTAGCCACAAAAACTTTCTCCATCATGGCCTTGGATGTACCCATAGCATTAACGGGATATGCCGCTTTATCTGTGGACAAACAAATTACTTTCTTTACCCCGGCCGCTATAGCTGCCGTCAAAACATTATTTGTACCCAAAACATTTGTAGCAACAGCTTCAATAGGAAAGAATTCGCATGAAGGTACTTGTTTAAGGGCGGCAGCGTGGAAAACATAGTCTACTCCATACATAGCATCATTCAAACTCTGAATATTCCGAACATCACCTATATAATATTTTATTTTATCATTCTTGTAATGGTGGCGCATATCATCCTGTTTTTTCTCGTCGCGAGAAAAAATGCGAATTTCGGCAATGTCCGTATTTAGGAATCTTTCTAGTACTACATTTCCGAAGGAACCAGTACCCCCGGTAATTAATAACGTTTTATTTTTGAACATATTTTTACCTCCTTGAATAATCTTTAATTATTCACGTTAAATAAAAAGCAAAAAGCTTACGGATAATTCAGATGCTATCACTTATATTCACACTTTTAAATTAGTATATTTTATTAATATACCTTTGTAAATAATTACTATAGCTTTAAAACCATCTACTTTTAAAGCAATTACCAAAGGCAAATATATGATCACGCAAACAATAGTAGCCAGTATTAGTGGGTAAAAGTCACCCATCGATTGGCTAGCAATATAGTAACTAAAATAAGCCGCTACACCCATAATTGCAGATGCCAACATAACCTTTAATAAGTTTAAAATTATACGCGCATTATTCATATTACCAACTTTTTTGTCAAAAGAATAAAGCATCATTATTACGCAAATAATTGAAGATATACTTGTGGCTAAAGCTAAGCCATTCAGTCCCATAAATCTTGATAAAATTAAGTTTAATGCAATGTTTATTACTATTGCCACACATGAATTTATAATCGGCGTTCTAATGTCTTGCAAAGCATAAAAAGCCCTCGTTAAAACTGAGCGTAAAGAGACAGCAAGCATACCAACAGAAAAGTAAGACATAACAGACGCGGTCACAATAATTGCATTCTCGTCAAAAGCGCCTCGGCCAAACAATAACCTGATAATTGGTTGCGAAAACAGGATAGCGCCAACTGAAATTGGTACCATTAGCAAAATAACCATTTGAATTGTTTTTTCAATCATTTGCCTAAATCCTTCCATGTTCTGTTCAGCAACCATTTTGGAAAATGATGGATACATTACGGCCACTATTGACAAAACTATAACATTATCCATAATATAGCCCACTTTATTGGCATAATTAATGGCTGATATACCACCTACAGCTAGTGTTGAGGCTAATGTTCTATCAATTAAAATATTTATTTGATTTGCACCCACACCTATAGATACAGGCAAAAATAGCATAATCATTTTTATAACAAAACTATCCTTAAAATTAAAACATATTTTCAATCTAAATCCTTGTTTATAAACAAACGGTGCAATTACCAATAATTGTGCTGCTGATGCAACAACCATTCCATATGCCAATAAAATGCTGTTTGTATAATAACTTATTGCCGTAAATAAAATAATAACAATATCTAACGGAAGTCCAATAAGCGCAGGTCGAGTAAATTCGCCCTTTGCTTGCGCATAAGCAGAAAATATAGTTACAGTTCCTTTTAGAAATAGTACAATAACAGTTACACGTACAAATTGTATCGCTAAAGTTGTTGTAGGCTCGTCAAACCCCTTTGCAACTATATTCACAAATGTATGTGGAAATAAATTAGTCAAGCAAACCACAATACCACACAAAGCATACATTATTGTTAAAATATTATTAGTAAATTTGTCAGCTTTTTCTTGTCCTTCTTTGTGAATAATTTCTGTGAAAATTGGTATAAATCCGACTGCTATAGCTTGCGTTACCAAGGCAAATAACAATTCAGGGATAGTAATGGACACCAAATAAGCATCGGTAACACTGCTTGCACCATAATAATAGGCAAGTACCATGTCACGAGCAAACCCGAAAATTTTAGATAAAAGTGTAATTGCGACTACGCCAATAATCGCTTTTTTATTAATTGTATCAGCATTTCCCATCAAGTTTTCCTGAACTTTTTTATAAATTTAGTTATATACTTGTCAAGTTTTCTCGGTAAACATCTTCTAATTCTAGCCTTTGTACTTCTGTCAAACAAATACTTAAATCCTAGGTCCTTGTATTCCAAGCGAATTGCATCAGAAAAAAATTGGTCATAATTATTTGGCTTTTGGAGTGGATGAGATAAACTTGAACTCTGACCGCTAACGACTTCTTCTATATCTCTTGCATCCCAACGTAAGCTAGAAGCAATTTGTTTAAATAAGCTTTCTCCTTTTTTTGTGTTTACTATAATGGCAGAGACTCCATTTTGAGTATCATACTGATATGGGGTTTGTTCACCGATATGCCAAAAATCTCCTATGGTTATATCACTAATTCTACTTTTACTTGTGAATTTACATGAAAAGCAAGCTTCTCTAACAAAACCGCTACCCGCGGTACGAATGAAAGTATCATCAATGCCTTTGAGTAGATACCTTTGACCATTGTCAAGAGAAATGTCTGTCAATAATCCCCACCCAAATTTTTTAGACCTAAAATTAACAGATTTTATCTCTCGATGATACTTTTTCTTTAAATAGTTTAAATATTTTTCAAATAGTCCCGGAGACGGTACACCCTTGCAGAGCAAATCACAGGTAATAAGGTTTCCCGCCTCCCTGCCTAAGAAACCATTCAATCCAGCTATTTGGCAAGGTGTTCCCGAAAACAATACACTCCTGCCTTCTGCCAAATTCTTTTTCACCAATGAAAAACAGGTACCAAGGTCACTCTGTACGTATTTAGTGCCTTGCAACAGATATAGTGTTTCTGCAGAATATACCGGAATATGTTTGACTATCATATTTTCATCATATGCTGCTCCAAAAACTACCCCGCCTTCATTCAATATCGCTTTTGCTAATTCATAAAATACCCCGCCTGAAGCAGACTTTGCAAGCACATCACTTTTTCTGCTTGTTGCTGCATATGCATTTTGATTAAAAGTTTTGGTTGAAACTTTTTTTAAGGAAAGCGATGGACATACTTTTTGGCATAATCCACATTTTACACATCTAATTTGCTCAATCTTAGGGTACTTAAATCCATCACAATTTTGAACCATTTGAATACATTCCTTGGGGCATATATTTAAACATGCAGTACAACCGGTACAATATTTTTGTTCGCATAATTTAATCATTTTAATTCTCCAGTACCTGCAAAAGGTATTTTTTTGACTTTTGGACCTCTTTTACCAATAAATTATTAACATTACCATAATCTATGGGATGTTTATCACAAAACTCAACTGCTGCTTCTGTGTCACACAAACGGTTTTGAAGTCCAAGCAAGTCTAATAAGTCAATAATCCTTGAATTTAAAGCATCTTCCTTTGGCAAATCTAAATTCACTGGCACCAAGAAATTTTTATTGAAAATAATAGAAAAAGCAGTCCCATGGAAGGAGTTTGTAATTACACAATCTGCATCCCGTATTAACCGAATGAATTCATCCGGACCTGCATCATATCGAGTATTTTCCCACCATTTAATACGTCCATATACTTTTTTGCCAGCATTGACTATTTTAAGCCCTGTCTCAATTGATATTTTCATTGATATGTTTTTTATTGCTTTCTCAACTTTCTTATCACCTGGCATATAATAGCAAAATATATAACCCTCACGTTTTGGATTAACTGGTCCAGCTATTTTATCCCAAATCTCCATATCCAGTAAAAATGTTGGATCCACTACAACTCTAGTTGTAAGTCCACAAATTTCCTTTATTAATTCCGCGCCACTTTTTTCTCTTATAGAAACTTCATTCAACCTTTCAACAAGCGGTTTGCAAAAAAATTTATAACTTTCAGGGAGTTTCTTCAATCCAAAACTAGGTGCATACGATATTTTTTTCTTTTCATCAGGTGCAAATGACAAAAAATACGTTGGATCATAAGCATTATTCCTCGGATTCCATACCTGATCACTACCAGTAATATAGTAATCGTAGTTTGGCGGCGAATTAGCTATCATATTAGAGTTAGTATATTTAAGATTAGAAAAAACCATGTATTTATCCTTAAATTTTTCTGTATTATGCTCACGCTTTTTACTGCGAAAAAGCTTCCAAAATGTAAGCTTCCAAATTTTTGATCTAAATTTTTTTATCCCCGATACTTGTGAATGAGATCGTCCGGGATTGCAATAATCTATTATTTCCGCATCATAATCTTCATCTCTTAAAAACCTCTGAAGTGCAAACGCCTGTAAAATAGCACCATAATTGGGGGATTCATGAAAGGTGATGATTCCTACTTTTTTTTTTATATTCATGATTTTCATCCCTTCGTTTGAGCTACCTGGTTTATCTTATTATTTGCTAAACCTTCTACAAAGCCAAAGAAGGAAAAAGCATAAAAAGTCGAATGTATAAAATAGATTCCTCCAAACAAACCAACAATTAACATATAAGTCAACATCATTGTGCATGCTGGTAGGTACATTGGGGCTTTTCTCTTTATTTTTATACATCTAGTGATGATGGAACCATACAGATTAGCGTATAGAAAAACGCCCACTAATCCAAAACTAAATAAAAACTCCAACCACTCATTATGTACTCCTGTGCCCAAATATGATACACTGGAACCGCTACCAAAACCAAGTATAAAATCAATAATACCGCGATTACTGATACTATTAATAGCTGTTGAATATAGCCAATCACGCCCAGAACCGGATGCCAATTCTTCACTTGAAAATCTGGAACTTATAAATCCGTTTGATATCGAATCTACAACAAAAAGCGCACTACAAAAAAACACTAAAAATGCAACAAGTTTTAAAAGATATTTTCCACCCCTCTTCTCGATAATTCCTTTCATAAACATATTGAAAAATATCATTATCGGGAAAACGATTAATGCTCCTCTCTTCATTGATATTAAAACTATGATACAAGTAATAAAATAGCCCATTATTTCGATTTTCTTATTATTCAGGAGACATAACCAAGGTATCAAAACAATGACATTGTACGCCAAATTCATTACTGGAATTTGACCCCTTAAATAATACAAATCAGCAAAATAATAAATAGTAGCGGCGGCATATAATATAAGCATAGAACAAATGCATTTCTCTATAAATGAAGCCCCTTTTGGGTTGCGTTGCATATATAAAGCAAAAAAGCTGGAAGCAAATATCCACAGAACAGAAAGTCCTAACTGAACCAGCATACTCCATAACTCTACTTCTTGATATATGTCGATTAAAATAATCCAGCTTGTTAAGGCACCTAATGCAACCGTCATTTCAGTTAAGTAAATTTTTTTATTAAACAAACTAATTATTATCACATATAAACTCGTGAACGCAATAATTGCTATTAATACTAAATATACATTACTTCTATTTGCGTCTATATTTCCGGTAACGCTACTAGTTTGCAGGTCAACTATAGCATAGAAAAACAAAAGCATGAATATTACAATTGGTGGAATCTTATTATATTTTTTCGTTTCGGTTATTATATTCATCATCTTTTCACTCATATAAATTAATCAACCAAGGTGCCTTTGGTCGTTCTTTTACGTTTTTTTCGAATACATACTGTAATACTGCAATGAAATAATCCGAAGCACAATTTGGTGAAATTTTATTGGCATATTTATTTGCATTTTCGCTCCATTTTATAATTAAGTTCGGTTCTTTCATTACCAATTTTATGGCATCAACCAATGCATTTACGCTATTAGATTTTATTACAATTCCTGAGTTACTACTTCTTATTAAATCATCACTACCTGAATTATCAGTTATAATAATCCCTGTCCCTGCTCTTATTGCATCATTAGGGTTCACATTCCAACCATCATATTTGCTTGGTATGATACATATATCATATTCTTTCATTCGTTCACAAACTTCGCTAGAAGGCCAACTGCCTCCGAATGAAACATTTGACTTACTTTTTGCCCAATCAATTACTTCATCTTTTATTTTTCCGTACCCGCCAACAACTTCGAGAGACAAATTATCCTTAGGCAACTTATCCATGGCTCTCATCAAAATATCTACGCCTTTTGCTTTTGCATCAAATCTACCTACATATAGCATCTTTATAGGAAATTTTATTTCTTTTTTAGATTGCTTTAAAATTTCCGAATTAATAGGTGGTACATATAGAAAAGGAAAAACCTTATCATTCGGCCATCCAAATTTTTTAAACATATTTACACCTTTTGCTGAAACAGCAAAATAAGCAGATACATATTTTCTAAGCCTAATGGCATCTTTGAAATATAAAATTAATCCAATCTTTCTTACCATTTTTTCAATAAACCCGCCATACAAGTTAGGCCGTTCTGACCAAATAATTATTTTAGGCTTTCTAACCGCATCAATTATTTTATTCAGGTATAACGATGACTGACTTTTATACCCATTAAATATATGTATGTCGTCAATATGAGCATTCAAAAACTCATCAAAGAAAACGTTTTTATTGCTCATCGTGCTTAAAATAATTATTTCCGCTTTCCCATATCCACCTTCATCCCAATTTATCTTCTTTCTTTCATCTCGAGTATCATTCACACATACGTAATATGTTTTACCATTCCATTTTTCTGATACTGCGTTAAAAATACCCTTGCTTACTCTAGGAGGGTGATCAAACCAGAATATCAAATTTTTAATAGACATTGTATACCCCCTCGGCTTAAAATTGTTTTTTCATGAATTATTATGTTCCTTATTATTCATGCCTATATCTTAGAGCGTGTAATAGTCTCGAACATGCAAATATATTCTTGTTTTAACTGCCCAGTTTTTAATTTATTCTTGGCATAATCATCAATTTTTTTTCTTAATATTTCATATTGAAGGTTATCCATTTCAGCAATTTCATTTAGTGTTCGAATAAAATTTTTCTTATCATTTAAGTCTAGTACAAATCCACCGTTGCCATGAATGTCATCCCATGGTGTTGTGTTTTTACTTAATATCATAGGACATCCAGCCAGCATTGCTTCTACAATAACATGTCCATAATTTTCGCTAAGTGTTGGGAAAAGAAAACAATCATATTTAGCAAAAACTTCCTGGCTTTCGCCTGGGTTTATCGCTCCACAATATTTTATAGCAATACTGCTAGAATTCATGTTAATAGCAGCTTTACACTTTTCCCAGTACCCTTTCTGTTCAATAGTGCCATATATATCAAAATAACCTTTATACTTCATTTGAGAAACAACTTCTATCGCATGAAGAAGATTTTTCTTTTGGTTAATTCTTGATACAAATATAATTTTAAGAAATCCTTTTTCTTTAATATTTTTTTCAACTGTTTTCTTTAAACCATGCATGTTTGGTAACAGGAAAATCTTGTTTTTGGGAACATGCAAATTGTTTTGCGTGCTTAACATTTCCTCATCACTTGTAGCGTGAAAATATATATTTTGAAAGAATCTTGTAAATCTTATTGCCATAAGAAAGATTTTTTTCTTGGTTTGGCCTAACTTCAGAGCATTTTCACATATTTCTCCTCGCGGTGCTAACAAAACAGGAATATTTAAATCTTTGGCAGCCCTAATTGCGGGAAAGTTTATCCCATAGGAAAACACACTAGAAAGATATACTAGATCAGCATTAATCTTTGCAAGAATTTTTTTAAAGTTTTTATAAGAATACTCTTTTTCACTTAAATAAAGTACTTTTGCTTTTCCGACCTCATTCCACCCTTCATGAATTCCTAGCAATATCGTTTTTTCTTGAAAATCATGGTTATTTGATATAATTCGAATATCATATGCGTCACAAAGATTTTCAAGCAAATTAGATACGCTTGTAACCGGACCTCCATACTTTTTTGCCGGCAAATATCCGTTAATAAAAATAATAATTGTCTTTTTCTTATCCATTCATATACCCCAAATAATTTTTCTCATGATATTATCAAAATTTTTTAAAAAAATCTCCTACTTAAAGCATTCAATTATTCTATATACAAATTTGTTGACATTTTAAGAATTATGTAACTTAGTTTCACTGTTTTTCTTGTTTTTTTCGTAAATTTTTGCATCAACTAAGTATCGATACCAATAAGCTTGTAAAAAAGCAAAGATTTCACCTTCCTTGCCATCAAGAAAGCCCATTTTATAATAATAACGATACATATAATACAGATACGATCTGATACCCATCGGTAGTTTGTAGTAAACGTTAAACTTAATAAATCTTTTTAACCTTGCACCTTTATCTAAACCTTTCCCTGTCTCTCTTGAACTAAAGCTTTCAAAATAATCAATTACTTCCCTTGAAGAATATTTATTGTGCTTTTCTATCCAAGCAGACAGGTCTTTATAATCACAGTGTAATGAATCATTTATCACTTCCACCGCGCGACCCTTTAATAAAAAAATGTGTTCATCCATGTTTCTGTCTTCAATCTCTCCAAGACCATATTTAAATACAATTAGCTTTTTAAACGGATAAATACCACCATGCTTCAATTTTCGCCCAAGAAAATTAACTTCAAACCTTACAACAATTCCATTAATATCAGTGTTTAAGTTTTTATTACAAAGTTCCCCAATTTCTTTAGCGGAGTTATTGGTTAATCTTTCATCCGCATCAATTCTCAAAACCCACTGTGTCCTTATTTTTGCTATATTTAATCCATATTTAAACTGTTTAGCTTGATTTATAAATTCATTTTGGTATACTTCTACCCCTAATTTTTTGGCAATTTCAACTGTTTTATCATTGCTAAAGCTATCTACAACGATAATTCTTTCAGATATTTGCAAAATTGATTTTATACATTCCTCAATATTTAGCTCTTCATTATATGTCAATATAATTGTTGTTAAGTTAGCCACTCTTTTACCTCACGTTTTTTATTATATTGATAAAACTAAAAATTAAACATATTTATCTACATAGTGCTTCCAATTCTGCTTCCAGTTTGTTTATAAAATTTGGTTTATTAAACTTTTCAACATAATATTTTTTCGAATTAATACTCATTTGCAATGCAAAATTATTATCAACAAATTTCTCAATTAAACTTGCCAATCCCTTATAGTCTTCTGCTTCACATGAAAAACCACAAGCCGCTTCTTCTATGACACGTCGTGTTTCACCGTTGATAGCTCCTATAATTGGTTTCCCCGCCGCCATATATGATTGTACTTTACCCGGCAAAGTATATGATAGTGTCTTATTGTTTTTTAGTGTTATTAACATAGCGTCTGCCAATTCATAAAATTTTGGCATATCGTTAACAGGCCGCCTTCCATAAAACATTATGTTTTTTAGCCCTAATCTATTGGCAAGTTTCTTGCATTCTTCTGTTTTAGAGCCATCACCTACAATATGAAAAACAATGTCAGTACGCTCATATAGCTCATTAGCAGCTTTAACAATGGTTTCTACGCTCTGCATATCACCAATGTTACCAGCAAAAACAAAATTAAGTTTTTCACTTTTGTCTTTACTCACAACAACGTTATCTTTTTCATTTTGCGTAAATATATCCTCTGCATATTGTGATAAATGCTTTATATTAACCGCATCTATTTTTAGAGTGTTTTTAAAATAATCTTCGAACATACTCGAAGTAACCAAAATCATATCTGCCGAATTATAAATCCACTTAGATATTTTATAAAACATCTTATAGATTATTGAATCTTCTTTAACGCCTCCAGCCGCTAAACTGTCTGGCCATAAATCTAAACAATAAAATAAAATCTTTTTTTGGTGCCTCTTTTTATAAACCGTTGCAGGTATTCCCATCATTACAGGAGAAAGCTGATTTACTAACACAACGTCAAATTCTTCCTTCATGAATAACGCTTTTAAGGTTGCTGATACCGTATAACTAAAGTAGTTTAGGAAAAGTTTTAACTTGCTCTTCCCCCTACCAATTTCAAAACATCTGATAACTTTAACACCATTTAGCACTTCATTTCTTTTCTTGCCATGACGATAGCCGTCAAGAACCAGTCCCTCTGGATAATTTGGAAGACCAGTCAAAACAGTTACAGCATGCCCTTTTTTCACAAGACTTTCACATATGTCTGAAATTCTAAAAGGCTCAGGGTAGTAATATTGGCATACCACTAATATCTTCATCGTATCCTAGGCTCCTATGTATTATTCAACAGTTTTAAATACGCTTTAATTTCTATCTTCAACCCTTCACTAAAAGGCCTAGGGCTATATCCAAAATCTCTTTCTGCCGCTTCATGTGAAAAGCTTCTATCTTCTCCCATTCGCTGAACCCGCTCTATATAATCAATCTTCCCAATAGTAAATATCTTAAGGCATCTTGCCATAAATACACCCAAACATATAGGCAAACTAATAAAAATTGTCTTTTTATTTAAGTCTTCACTTATCACTTTAAACATCTCTAACATGGAGATTGGCTTTTCACCGGATAAAATATAATCTCCGCTCATAATTTCAGGCTTCATTAGCACTTGATAGTAAGCCTTACCTAAATCTTTTCCATTGACAGGCTGCAACAAGCTCTTTCCATGATCAATTATGGGAAATAGTCTGAGTTTATCTATCATTTTTATAAATACAATCATGTTCCTATCATTCAAATATCCGAAAATCATAGTAGGCCGCAGATAGACAAGTTCTATTTGTGAATTATTTTCTTCAATAGTTTTTCCTATTGCTTTTTCGATGTTCATATACTCTTCTGAAGCGTTCTTATACTTGGAATAAATACCAGTTGTATGAACAAATATAGCTCTTTTTACATTGTTTTTTATAGCTGCTTTTATTACATTCACTGAATAAAAAATGGAAGCGATGTGCATTAAAGTATCTACACCAAGCATGACTTTATCAATAAGTTCGTGGTCGTCTAATTCTCCAATAACTTTTTCGATATTTAATCCACTATTATCTAATAATGTTGTATCGGATGTTGACCTAACGACGCAACGTATTTGGCCATTGTATTTACTATTAATGAGCTCTTGTAAAAAGTATCTTCCCGAATGTCCTGTGATACCCGTGACTAGTAACATTACTTCACCCCAAATGTTTTAGAACTTACTTCGTTTCACTTGTATTAGCCTCTTCATTTTTAACTCCGATTTCACCTTCAACAACACCATCACTTTTGAGCACGCTACCAATTGTCCCAAAGAAACAACTGACATCCATCATAAAACTCATTTTTTTTACGTATTCACCATCTATTTTTGCCTTTTCGTCGATACTAAGTTCATCTCTTCCATTAATCTGTGCCCAACCAGTAAGCCCCGGCATAACATCGTTAGCACCATATTTATCTCTTTCCGCAATCAAATCATACTGATTCCACAATGCCGGGCGCGGTCCGATAATTGACATTTCTCCTTTTAGTATATTTAAAATTTGCGGCAATTCGTCTAAGCTGGTCTTGCGTAAAAATTTTCCTATGCTTGTAATCCAATAATCGGGATCACTAAGCAAATGTGTAGGACAATCCTGTGGCGTATCTATACGCATGGTGCGAAATTTGTAAATTTGAAAATAGCTTTTGTGAATGCCTACGCGCTTTTGCTTAAATAGAACCGGCCCCGGAGAGTCTAGCTTAATCAAAATAACTAGTAATAATAAAAAAGGTGACAATACTAATATACCAAATAGGGATAATGTGAAATCTAGAAATCTTTTTATAGTTGGATACATGGTAAGGCCTCCTTAAAAAAAACAGTTAAGTGGCACTACGTGCCAGTGAAGTTGCAACAAAGTTGCAAGTGAAGTAAAAAGGCATGTGCAGCTTTTGCGACAAGTCGCAAAATGCAGTTACGGCTTTGCCGTAGTGCAGCTTCAACTTCGTTGAGTGCAGCTTTTC
>Ga0183101_1000053_pt12 | contig 19004 bp, 16 predicted proteins | sample Biomet3_FD_127790 | JGI IMG/M metagenome (GOLD analysis project Ga0183101, IMG submission 127790) | Microbial communities from bioreactor (seeded with sewage sludge) at LBNL, California, USA - Biofuel metagenome 3 | ecosystem: Engineered > Bioreactor > Anaerobic > Unclassified ...
AAATTCATAAGGACGAAAATAAAAGTTTATACATACAAACTTTTATTTTCGTCCTTATGAATTTTTATGTTTGTCCTTATCATTTTTTGAGAACACAAGCTCGATTGGGTGAATCAATAAGCGCCACTTCGGTATGGTTAAAATAGTATCAGTATCGCTCCGAATATTCACCTCTTGGAACACCTTGAAAAATAATTTTCGTTCACAAGCCCTCACCAGTTACTTGTAGGCCTCATTATCAATAGTCTTATATAGAGTTCATAATTCATTGACTATCAGCGAGAAGATGCACTTTGCAGGTCCCGTTTTGCTACCGCATCACAATATCTATCTGATATACAGCCAATAACGGTGACGGGAACAAAAACTAAAAGTATTATAGAAAAACATCGAAATGATTCATACCGGTACGACCCCCTTTTAAGTAGTCAATGGGACACGATTATTTCAACAAATCCAGTGTCGCACTTATCTCCCTAAAACGACATATGCCCCTAAATTTGTTGACGTCCATATGTTTTCAGAAAAACTTAAGGACGTCACCGGAAAAACTAACATACGACAACTTTGCAAAAAATCAACCGTATGTTGTTGCGGTAACTAACGTATCTCGCAGACGAAACTAACGTTAGTTGTCAGGATAACTTCCGTTAGTTACCGCAGTAACTTCCGTTAGTTATGGCTGCGACATACGTTAGTTTTTTTCTATCCAATCGAATGCAGGATAACTGAACAATCCCTTCTCACCTATCTTTATTTCGGGAATCACCACCAGCGACATAAAGGACAACGTCATAAAAGGTGCGTTGAGCTGGCACCCCAGCTGATTGACAATACCACTCAGCCTTTTGTATTCGGATGCAACTTCGTGCCCGCTTCGATTGCTCATGATGCCGCCGATAGGTAGCGGGAGTACTTCTGTTGTTTGCCCGTCGCAAGTGGCTAGTCCACCTTTGCTTTCGATTAGCGCATTGATAACTCTACAGAGATCCATATCGCTGCAACCTATGGCAATGATATTGTGCGTATCGTGTGCCACAGAGCTGGCAAAAGCCCCTTTATTCAAACCGAACCCTTTGCAAAGGGCCACTTGAGGCGCACCGTTGTTATAGCGATTGATATAGACTATTTTGGCCATATCTTGCTGCATATCCGATTCGAAATTGTCCATCGCTACTTTTGGAATATACGAATAAACATTGGTCAGCAATTCATTTTTAATAAGCTCTATGGCAATAGTCTGTTTCTTGACTGGTTTTCTCAACGCAGACAAATCGATCTTATCATGATCAAAATGATTAAAAACGACCTCTGCATCTGCCGTCGTCCCGGCATATTGTTCTTTATTGTCGGCATCGAAACGTAAGACGCCGTCCACAAAGACTTTTTCGGTATGGAACGAAGTAAGATCTTCAACGATAATAAAATCGGCCTTGTCTCCTATCCGCAGCCTGCCTACATTATTCAAGTTGTAGTGTTCAATGGCATTGACTGTAGCTATTTTCAGCACATCGAACAAGTCGAAACCGTCGGCTACAGCTCTTCTTACCATTTTGTCTATATGTCCTCGTTCTATGATGTCGTCAGGGTGTGCATCGTCTGTGCAGAACATCAACTTATCGGGATATTTGCCGATCAATTGCTTGAGTCCCTCATAATTTCGAGCGGCACTTCCTTCACGAATTAATATTTTCATACCCGATTTTATTTTCTCTTCGGCTTCGACCAACGAGAAACATTCATGATCGGTAGATACACCGTATTTAATATACGTTTCGAGATCTTTTCCGTTCAAACCGGGCGAGTGTCCGTCTATAGGAAGATGGTATTTATTAGCAGCTTTCAGTTTGGCTACAACATCCGCGTCTCCATTCAACACTCCCGGAACATTCATCATTTCCGAAAGAGCCACAAACCGACCTGTAGCGGCAAGTTGTTCGACATCGGCAGCTGATACAATATCGCCCGCCACATCAAAAGGTGTAGAAGGCACACACGAAGGGATAGAGAAGTACATCTTGACAGGCGATTCGGTGCTGTTGTCCATCATGAAGTTGATGCCTTTCACTCCCATTACATTGGCAATCTCGTGTGGGTCTGTTACAATAGCCAATGTGCCTTGTACCATAATAAGTTCTCCAAAGTGACGTGGGGTGAGCATAGAGCTTTCGATATGAACATGAGAATCTATGAAGCCGGGAATAATATAGCCTTTTGCCGTTGTTGAACATCTTTTAAATCCAACGATTCTTTCATTATCAATGACTACTGCTCCCTCGAATATCTCTTTGTTGTAGATATCGACAATCTTTCCTTCTACTTCTTTCTTCATAATAAGTTCCTCCTATTTCTCGTTTATCAGACTACTTAACTTGGCAGTCTGAATATTGTATTACCGATAAATTTTTGTAGTCGAATTATTGAAACGAAATCCGATACCAAACATCAGAAAGTTAGGCGAATGGAAGTTTTGCAAAGTATAGCCTACATGCAAATAAAGGTTCTTGGTGACTTCTGTCTTCAATGCCAGCACTTCGTATACCGACTTCAAGTCACTTCCACCATGCAACACATTGACTCCGATGCCCAGATTGATGGCAAAATAGGGCATTACATATTCGGCTCTTCCCGATACGCCCAACGCCAGTTGGTTGGCTATGGACGAATGGCGAAATTGAGGTTTGCTATCTTCCCCCAATGCAGCAATACCATCTTCGGCTGTAGCGCCGGAACTCGTATCGCAAACTCCATCGATCGAAATTCCCGTCCTGAAACGGTAGCAAAGATTGTACATCGGTGCAAAATTGAATCCCCAGACGTTGTATTTACAGGGAGAGGCAATCTTTTTGTCACCAAACATCACTCCCTTGCGACGCCATGAGCCGAAAAGCAAGAAATCGTAAGTGATATGGCTCTTAAGATCGGGAATAACGAGAGGCGTATATGTCTGCTTTGGCTTATCTTCTTCTCTATTGAAATTGTAGATGATGCCATATTTGAAGTTAATGAGATTGAGCCCTGCATTGGGTATCTCTGTATTTCCATTTGAAAAATGAGTTAAATCTACTCCTGTTATCAAATCAAACTCTCGAGAGACCCTCCATTTCAGATAAAAAGCGGCATTGATATAAGCATTGAGCTTCGATCCGATGACAACATTATTGGGATTGGTATCATAATCATAGTGCTTCCATCCCCATGAGAGTCCGAGGTTCCATTCGTAATTAAAAGACAGACGAGGATTTAGTTGGGCGATACGCGCGCCCTGAAACAAATAGACACTCATGGGATTTCCCAATTGTCTTTTATCGCCAAAATTATAGTAATTGAACCCAATACCCTGATAAGTCCCTTCAAATATACGGTCTACCAATGTATGCGGTTTGAATTGAATGGCATACTTGAAGTGTAGCGAATAGAAATAACGATGTTCTTTCCCGGGTTCCGTGTACCCTCTCAGGAAATCGTTTGTCTGAAACACTGCTCCCGGTCGTATTTCGGCACTTATCTGATGGATAAATGAGTGCTTTTCTGATGGATAATAAGCTGGGGGTTTAACACTATCGGTTGGTTCACAAATGGAATCTTTAACAGTCCCTTGGGCGGAAGAAGGCACATAAAAAAAGAGTAGAATATAGCTTATTACTATACCCCTCTTTTTTATATTCTTCATAGAATGCTGCGCTAACAGCTCCTTTATATGGCTTTTTCTAATAATCTTCACAAACATTTGGCGCAAAGATAATACAAGCCAAAGAGAATAGAAAATAAATAAACGAATTTATTTTCTATTAGAATTTGTATCCGAATCCGATATTCAGGTAAATGGGATACATATTAAACGTAACCGTTTTGAAGCTACTTTTAAATAGATCATTGAATCCCCATGTCAGATCAGCATTCAGATTGAAATGATTGAAAGCTTGCCATGAAGCACCTATCTGAGCTCCGGTATGTAGTTTGCGTAGATTGTCCGAGAAATCATAAGTTCCTTGTTTGCCATCTTTAAATTCTATTTTCTCTCCTACAGGAGTGCCTTGCCGCAGGTAACCGTTAGTAACGTAACCCGAGAAATCGCCATCCAGACGATAAGAAGCAAACAAGCCGGCACGCAACTTCCATCGTTTATCTAAACGATAATTAGCCATAACCGGAACCGTCAAGAAACTGCTGCTATATTTCGTATTGACATATCCTGTCCAATATCCGGCTACCTTGCTGTCAATATCCACAATTTCGGTACTGTAGTTTTTCACTGTGGCACCGGTATGCATCCCTTTTACTTCCAAACGTATTCCGGTAGACACACCCCATATCTTTTTATCCCCCAGCCAACGAGTTACCGTTCCTTCCAGCGAACCGTTGAAACGGGGTTTGTAGCTGCCGATAGAGCGTATCTCCACAGGAAGCGGCAGAGGCGAAGCTCCTCCTATATTTATTCCTGCCTTCATTTCGTATTCCCACCCGTTCTTCTCGGCATTGATGAGCGTTTCGTTTCGGTCATTCTGCGCTACCATAGCTGTAGAACAGAACATTATACTGAATATTGATAATATAATCTTTTTCATCTTATTTAGTTGTTCCCCGATTCATAGAACAATTGCACCTCATCGACACGGAGCGTACTGCCTACAGCTCCATTGAAAGTGGCTCCATCAATACTCGAGGACATGATAATAGAAATATTGTATTGTCCATTCTTCAGTTTTACGGGGTCAATGGTCTTTCCACTACGCATCTGGAAGGGGATGACAAATCGCGTCCATGTGTCTGTCTCTTTTTTATCGGTAATACGCGCTATCGAGACGATATTATCGCTAGTCAGCGAATTGGTTCCATCCAGATATTGAACATCGCTTGTAACCTCATAGAAGATAGCATAAAGATCGAAGTTATCTTTTTTGCCAACGACTTCGTTATTACTCTTGTCCGTATACTTATCACCGACTTTATAGGTGTAATATCCTACCAGCTCTTTCGGAACAGAATGAAAAGGCACACCAAAATGAGTTGATTTTGCCATGTCGGTCAAGTCTATTTGGAATGTTCCGATGAACAAGTTGCCTGCCGCAATCGGGGCTCCAAACATAGCACCCAACTGGCCCGTACTACATGTAGTAAGTTTGGCACACTTGCCGATATATCCATTATCATCTTGACAAGTAGGGTAATCCGTAGTTGCAGCATCACTATGAGTAATCATAAATCCTCCGTTACCGCTACCCCATTCAAAAGATGAACCATCGAAAGCGAGATTGTTGAAAATCTGGTAATATTGCTTTTTGCCTCCACTGTTATCACTCGGGTCTGTGAAGTATTTGACATCTTCGAAGTGATATTCCGTAACAGGATTGGCAAAAGTACATTCTACCGTATATTGCTTTTTCCATTTCCCATCCTGAGATGTAACAGTATAATTTTGCGGAGTACTGAAGTTAAGAGCCGTTCCGCTCGCAGGGGAAATGGTAGCACCGTCGGTCAAGGTGAATTGAGGACTTAGATTTGACAAGTCCACTCCATCATTGACGTAGAGAGTCACTTTGTTGTTGGTGATTACTGGATCTCGAAGGAGAATGTCTGACGAAATCTTACATGCCGTTATATCGGTTTCGCTGTTCAACGCTTCTTGTCGGATACAAGAGCTTAGACAACACGCTCCAAGGAAGAGGAGCAATAGATTTTTTTTAAGTCTCATCGTTTCAGTATTTAGAAACATGTTCTTAATGCAAAAAGGCCTCTTAATCATAGCTGATTAAGAGGCTCTTAGTACTCAGACCCGGGGTCGAACCGGGATGAGTTGCCCCACTGGTGTTTGAGACCAGCGCGTCTACCGATTCCGCCATCTGAGCGTTTGCGGTTGCAAAGATACGCATTATTTTTTTCCTTGCAAACATTTTGCTGAAAAATGGCTTTAATTTTAAAAACCTCTTGAAATATTTCCTCGTCTTGAAATAATCTTTTACTTTTACGGAGTACTTAATTTTAATATCACTAACTCGCAATGGATAAGAATAACTGTTATTGTGTGATAATGGGCGGAGGTGTCGGAAGTCGGTTCTGGCCATGCAGCCGTAAGAGTTTACCGAAACAATTTTTAGATTTTTTCGGCACGGGGCGTTCGCTTTTGCAGCAAACGTTTGATAGATTCAATAAAATCATTCCTACTGACAATATTTTTATTGTTACCAATGTTTTGTATGCCGATTTGGTCAAACAGCAACTTCCTCAAATGAAAGAAGATCGCATTTTGCTGGAACCCGCACGACGCAACACAGCGCCTTGCATTCTCTGGGCTTCATATCATATCAGAGCCATTGACCCGAATGCTAATATTGTGGTGGCTCCATCCGATCATCTCATATTGAAAGAAGATGAATTTAATCAGGCAGTGCAACGCGGACTCGAATTCATCTCGAAAGAAGATAAATTGCTTACGTTGGGTATCAAACCCAATCGTCCTGAAACAGGGTACGGATATATTCAGATTGCCGAACAAGTGGGTGATAATTTCTATAAGGTGAAGACCTTTACAGAGAAACCCGAATTGGAACTTGCCAAATTGTTTATCAGTACCGGTGAATTCTATTGGAATTCAGGAATATTTATGTGGAATGTAAACAGTGTAATTAAAGCGAGTGAGAAATTACTTCCCGAGGTCGTTCTAAAACTGAATGCCAAGAGCGATATATTCAATACACCCGAGGAACAAAATTACATCAACGAAGTATTCCCTACATGCCCGAATGTATCCATCGACTTTGGACTAATGGAAAAGGCCGACAATGTGTTTATTTCGTTGGGCGACTTCGGTTGGTCCGACTTGGGTACCTGGGGATCTCTTTATGATTTGTCGGACAAAGATGAACATCAGAATGTCACTTTAAAATGTAAATCGATGACCTACAACAGTAGCAATAATATCATTGCTATGCCCGAAGGGAAATTGGCTGTTATTGATGGCTTAGATGGCTATCTTATTACCGAAAACGACGATGTGTTGCTTATTTGCAAAAAAGACGAAGAGCACACGATCCGAAAATATGTCAATGACGTTCAGATAAAGTATGGTGACGAATATATTTAAAGCGTCCTTACACAAATAAAACAGAGGCCCTATAAGTCGATAAAGACATATAGGGCCTCTGTTTTGTAATTACTTAAAAGTCAATTATTCTTTTTGGTACTCTTCACGAATGGCTTTGGTTATGGTTTGCATTTCTTCGTCCGATAATTTAAGTTTCGGATTGGAGAAGATCATATCCGATTCCTTGTTGATTGGAATCAAGTGGATATGTGCATGAGGAACTTCAAGTCCCAAAACAGCCTCACCGACCTTTTTACAGGGAAATGCTCTCTTGATAGCCGCCGCAACGTGTTTGGCGAATACGTGCATAGCCGCCAAGTCTTCGTCACTTAGATCGAAGATGTAATCCGTTTCTTGTTTCGGGACAATCAAAGTATGTCCTTTTACCATCGGGTTGATATCAAGAAATGCAAAGAACTTATCGTTCTCGGCTATCTTGTAACAAGGTATCTCTCCCGCAATAATTCTACTGAATATTGATGCCATATCTATTAAAGTTTAGATGGAAATCCCCACTACTTCCAAACGAATGGTACCTTTAGGTATCTTTATCTCGGCTATATCTCCTACTTTCTTTCCCAGCAGTCCTTGTGCAATAGGAGTATCTACCGATATTTTACCCGCTTTCAAGTCGGCTTCGCTTTCCGAAACGATGGTATAGACCATCTTTGTTCCGTTGGCAACATTCTTTATCTCTACTTTATTCAATATTTGTACGCTATCGGTCTTTAATTTCGACTCATCAATGATCTTCGCATCAGCAATAGTGCTTTTGAGTTTGTTGATACGCATTTCGAGCATACCTTGAGCCTCCTTTGCAGCATCGTATTCTGCATTCTCCGAAAGATCGCCCTTGTCGCGAGCTTCAGCAATTTGTGCTGAGATGTGCGGACGCTCTACTCCCTCCAACTGTTTCAGTTCAGCAACTAATTTTTTGTACCCGTCTTCTGACATGTATGCCATGTTTTTTTCCTCCTTTAATTTTTTTATGATTAAATTTAGTGTACAACCAAAACAAAAAAGAATTCCGACACGCACATGCCGGAACCCTTGTTGTTAAATTGTAAATGCAAAGATAAGTCTTTTAATTTGATTTGTCAAGTAAAAAAGTATGCTTTGAAACATAAATTTATTCTTTTGTCCAATATATTAGTTCTTTACGGCTTTTTATACTTTGCATAATTACCAAAACAAGTAAACGTTTTTATTTGTATGCTTCGTTTTGCTCAGCGCCTAAAGCTTTATTGGCATTGATTTCGTCTTGAGAGATGGGCAATACTATTTTGCCGAAAGTACGATCTATTGTTTTCGCACGTTGTGTGACTGCAATGCCTCCGAATTCATCATCGTAAGTAATGCTTTTGTTTTTGCGAATCAGATCAAAAAAGCGTTGCCCTTCACCAAATAATTCTTTGCTGCGCTCGTCGAGTATCATATCGTCGCTCACCGTCGATGCTGTTGCCGGAGATAATTGGGGTGCTCTACAACGAATCTGATTAAGATAGAAGGCTGCTCCGGCAGCATTCGGGGTTGATGCGTGCAAGGAAGCTTCGGCAGCTATCAGATATATTTCGCTGAGTCTGATAACTTTGACATTTACGGCTGTTGGAGAATCCTTGCCGTCACCTGTCAAATCTGTTCCCCCCATGTATTTATAACAACTCCCCAAATGTACCTTTTCACTTTCGTCTTGGCCCATCACGCCCCAGCGCACGTCCGTAGCGTCTTCACTCAAGCGATTTAGAAAATAATCACTGGCCATAAACCAGCCTGCCGCACCGCTCTTCAGTCCTTCACACATCAGATAGTAGCCCAATGAACTGGTGCCTAGATCGGCTTCGTTAGAATACATCGCCAATTCGAAAATACTTTCCGATCCGAATTGTTTTCCCCAAGAGGCTGTCCAGTTATCTGGAGTATAGAGGGTAAAAACGCCGCTATTTATAATCTCTTGCGATGCTGCGAGTGCTCCATCATAGTCTTCCATATAGAGCTTTACTCTTGCTTGCTCGGCAATATTGCCATAGTAACCGATGTATCCGTTTTCTTGTTTTTTGTTTTCGGCAAGCAATGTCGCACCAGCCGTAAGGTCACTCAATACTTGTTTGTAGATATCTTCAACCGAAGCGCGGGTAGGTTGAGCATTTGCATCGAGGGTTTTAGTCACCAGTGGTACGCCGTAACTTGTTTTGTTGTAATTATAAGGCAATCCGTAAAGCCTCACTAAATCGAAGTAAACAAGCGCACGCAAGGTCAAGGCTTCGCCTTTATATTTGTCGTAGTCGGTCGAACCATTAGTAGCTATCTTTGCAATATTCTCAAGCAAATTGTTGATTTGCAAGATACAGTTATACCCTGTTGCCCAAAATCCGCTATAAGAACCCGATGTTGCCGAGTGATTGAAAGTATACATCCCGTCCAACCCTCTGCCTTGCGAAGCAATAGTCAGATCGCCACCTTTGGTATCGCCATACATAATAAAGTTACGTCCGTAATAGTCCGACGATGTCATGGTACGCATTATGCCGTTTATGATGACTTTTGCATCCGAAGGAGTAGCAATGGCATCCTCCGAATTGGAAGCGTTGGTAGGTTGCATATCGAGAAAGTTATTGCACGAGCTAAGCACAATCAAGCTCAACGCTGCAATAAAGCTATATAGTCGTTTCATCTTTTTATCCTCCTATAAATTAAAATTTCAAATCGATTCCGAACACAAAAGATTTGCCCAATGGCGTTTCCCAGCCTCGTGTACCGTAGTCATTCACTTCCGGATCGGCTTCTTTGTATTTACTCCATGTCAACAGGTTGGTTGTATTGAAGAATACCCGGGCATTTGCGATCCACACTTTCTGTGTCAGGATGCGAGGTAGCGTATAGCCCAGCGACATGCTTTTCAGGCGCAAGTAGCTGGCATTATAAATATGACGAGACGAATATTGTATGGCGTCTTCCAAATCGATGCCTCGAATCTGAGGTTGCGAACCATTCGGGTTTGATGCCGTCCACATGTTTTTGTAGTAGCTCTTGGCCCTGATTCGTTCCCAATAATAACCATCGTCGGCAACATCCTTATAGGCGCCGTCATACAGATTGCCTCCTATCTTATAAGCGAAGTTCATATTCAGGTCGAAGCCTTTATAAGTAAGGTTTGTGTTGAAGCCACCATATACATCGGGTACGGCATTGCCTATAATGGCATAATTGGCGTTGTTATAATCATAAGTTGCTCCACGACCGTTGTATATAAAGTCGCCCGATGTCTTACTGTTGGGATTGTTCACATAATACACACTCTTGCCATTCGTCTTGTCCACTCCGGCCCATTCGTAACCGTAAAAAGCGAGCGTCGACTGTCCCTCTCGATAAATAAACTGAGCACGATCGTCGCCTCCCGTGGGGTCGTCCCATATGATAGTTGCTCCCTGATAGAGTTTCTTTACTTTACTACTCAAGAACGAAGCATTTGCCGAAACCGTCCAAGTCAGATTGCGGTTTTTGATAATATCGCCCGATAATTCCATTTCAAGCCCGTGGTTATTGATACGTCCAATGTTTCTCAGTGTGGACGAGAACCCTGTGACCGTAGAGATGGGCACATCCTGAAGAAGGTTTTTCGAAGTGCGGCTGTAGTACTCGATACTACCACGTAGGCGATCTTTCCAAAAGCCGAAATCAACCCCGACATTATACGTATAACTCGTTTCCCAAGAAAGTTTTTTGTCTGCAATGGTAGAGAGTGTACCGCCTGGTTGCCCCATGTATTTGTCACTATAGGTCACCAAGTTCATGTATCCGTAATCATTATTAGGCAGCGTTCCATTTACACCATACGACGCTCTGAATTTCAAGGTGCTCACCGTAGGCAGACTCTCCATAAAGTTCTCGTTGCGTATATTCCACGAACCGGCAATGGACCAGAAGTCACCCCACCGAGAACTTTTGCTCAGTCGCGACGAACCGTCACGCCGATAACTCACCGAAGCATAATACTTCTCGGCATAATTATAGTCCAGTTTGCTCAATACCGACAGCATCGAGTTGCCCCAGTTATAACCGGAGGCCGAATAAGATCCGGCTGTTGAAATAGTGTGGAGTATACTCGTCGGGAGATTTGTTCCCGTAGCCCGAGTATAGTCCGTCTTATTCTTTTCGGCTTCAAAACCGATCATTGCCTGCAAAGAATGCGATCCAAACATTTGATTGTAGTTTGCCGTTGTGCTCGATACCATTTTCTCATAAATAGTCCGCATCTCATCTATCTCTCCATTTTCAGAGGATGCGCTAAAGTGATTGGCGCTATAATACAAATGGTCTTTCACATTCGTGTTGTCGTACGAGAAAAGAGACCGCACATAGAGCGTAGGCATCAAATGAACCGTTACAGATTCCGTAGCCGATAGTTTATTATCGATAGAGCTGTTTTCCCACTGTTTGTTGTAATAAAGAGAATTGTAGGCGTAGCTTCCATATCTCGAAGTCCAAGGGTTGCCGGTTTTGTAATCGGTAGGCCAATACATGCTCCACAGTAGATTTCGAGTTTGCATAAAGAGGTTATCAGCAGTGGATCGCGTATCGTTATACCCCGCAGTCGATGTATGGCTGATGGCTACATTCGTTCCGACTTCAAGAAAGCTACCTATCTTGGTATTCAAGTTCAACCGACCACTGAAACGGTCGAACGAATTGACCTTGATGCGTCCTTCGTCCTTTGTGTAGCTGAAGGAGCTATAGTAGTTTGTTGTAGGCGACGCTCCACTTACTGAGAAACCATAATTCTGGTAGGTCGCCGTACGAAAATAAGCCTTATTCCAATCGAAGTAATGACCCGCCCGACCGGAATTGTCATAGTCGCTGATATTGATAGCGGCGTCGAGGCCCGTATCGCTTGAAGAGAACTGGTAGCCATGTTTATTGAATTTCTTGTTCAACTGCCCCAGAGCATACGTGTTGGCCACCGCGTCCGAGTTGCCGTTAGAGGTTTTATAATCATGCAAAACCATATATAGCATTTTGACTTGTTGCTCATTGCTTGCCGCCTCATAATTATCGGTAGCCCAGCAGGGAGTGAATCCCACAGAGAAGTTAAAGTTTACAGACGGTTTCCCTTCTTTTCCTTTTTTAGTGGTGATGAGGATCACTCCGTTAGCTGCCCGCGAGCCATATAGCGAAGATGCCGCCGCATCTTTCAGTACCGAAATCGATTCAATATCCTCAGGATTCAACGAGTTCATCACATTATTGGTCGAATAAATGTAGCTGCTCATTTGCCCTACATTACCCGATGCCATAGGCACACCGTCAATTACATACAACGGTTCATTCGTGGCATTCATCGAACCGATACCCCTGATTCTGATATTTGGAGTAGCTCCCGCTTGTCCACTGGTATTCGTTACCTGAAGTCCCGAGACTTTTCCGCTCAAAGCGTTTTCAAATGTAGTGACGGGTATATCTTTTAAAGCATCCTGTTTCACAAGTGCCGCCGATCCGCTATAACTGCTTTTCTTGGCAGTACCATAAGCCACAACCATAACTTCGTCGAGTTGTTTCACAACTTCCTGCAATTTCACATTCAGCACCGAACGGTTGCCCGGTTTGATTTTCTGCGTGATATAGCCGATAAAAGAAAAGGCCAATGTTCCTGATTCAGTACAACGTATGGAATAGTGACCGTTAGAGTCGGAGGTGGTGCCATTTGAGGTTCCCGCTTCCATGATTGTTGCTCCAACAACAGGAGCCCCAGACTCGTCGGTAATTATTCCCGTTACAAATTTGCCGACTCCTTGCGAATAAATGTTGCTTGAAAAAGCCAAAGCAAGGAGAAGTAAGAAATAAAACAATCCTTTTTTCATAAACTAAACTTAATTAATGTCATTCGTTAAACGATGCAAATGTATTTTATTATTTGCATTAAGTCAAATTTATGAAAAGAAATATTTAAATATCTATTAAAAAGTAATATAAATTAGTATTATCATGTCTTTTTGATTTAACTAACTACTCTGAATATAGAATAAAGATGATGTTAATGTCTTATTTGTTAATAAAGCAGAACTGTATAACTAAAAAGGGCAATATATGAATGAATAGTTCACTAATAGATACCAAATTGGGGCTGTTCTTAAACAAACGTTTAGATACGGTTGTTCTAAGTATTCAAGATAATAGGATATCGCTATTCTCTTGTGGCAAATTCAATGGCCTTTTCAATTCGTAGGTAATGACTCCTTCACTTACCGCCCGTGCATGGAAGTGGTCCGGTTCTTCTCTAAGAGAAGGTTTTTTGTACACATCTTATTGAATTATGGTTATTGTATTTAAGGCATTTTTGTTGACTCATTAAGGCTTTGTTGTTCCATATATATGGAACGATCGACTCACATATGTGATTCAGTTAATTCATATATGTGAAACGACATCCGTCTTAGGACAAAATATAAAATCGTTCTCATATGAACCAACTTTCATCAGTATGTCTCACAGACTTCACCTTTTTAAAAGGTATTATGGAATGTTTAAAAGCATTTCTGGTAACGTAAATGTGCCTTGAGGTCTCTTGGAAGCTATGTTTGGATAAGAAAGTATCAGAATATCTATGAATATTCACCTCTTACGTAATTACGGAAAAAGGATAAAGTGGAATACCATTCCTATTAGCCTAATATAGCCTCCATGGGGCATGTGTGTTGTGAGTTTTCGAAGCGATTTATCGGCGTTTAAAAATACTATTAGGGTTCTTTGAGGAGTTATTTCTACAAATTTATATGCGAAGCTTAAGTCCGTATCTTATCAACTTGTTGATGATGCCTATTGTATCGTGCCTATTTCAGATAATGAATATCGACTCCATTTGTATTGATACTCATTTCAATTTTAGCTCCTTCTATCAATGGATAATTTTCAGTGACGTGACCTACCGGAAAACCGAAACAGATGGGGTAATGATATTCTGCCAACAGATTGGCTATGGAGCGATAAGTGTCTTTGTCGTTTATCCATTCTTTTTTGTCGATTTTGCTGAATTGACCGATGATCAATCCCGAAAGATTTTCCAAAACACCTCCCAATTTGAGATTGTAAAGCATTCGTTCGATAGTGTGGTAGTGTTCTCCAACATCTTCGATAAATAGAATGGTACCTTTTGGAGGAATATCATAGGGAGTGCCGCGTAGTCCGTAATAAACGGAGAGGTTTCCTCCTCTTAGTATTCCTGTCGCTTTGCCGGGATGATTATTGATATCGGTGGTAATATGATAGGAGGGAAGCTTTCCAAATAAAATATTTTTCAAATAGTTTAGGCTTTGGTCACTATCGGGTTCATAGGCCATTTGTTCGGACATGGGTGCATGAATTGATGCCACGGAATGATGTTGAATCAAGCTATGAAGAGCGGTAATATCACTATAACCTATTAACCATTTGGGGTGCCGATTGAAACGGGTAAAATTTATTTTGTCTATGAGGTGTATGACCCCATATCCACCACGGCTACAAAGAATGGCTTTCACGTCGGGGTCATCGAATGCCTTTTGTAAGTCAGATAACCGTTGTTCGGTAGTACCCGAATAATCATTATAAACTCCTGCTGCATATTTTTCAAAGCAAGGGGACAGTTTCCAATCTTTTAGGCACTTCACAGCACCGTTCAGCATAATGCTGTCGCTTGCTCCAGCCGGCGAAATAATCGCTACTTTATCGCCTTCTTTCAGATAAGGCGGAAATTTACAACTTTTTGAAACGGACTTTGAGATAGGTTTCATTATGCAATTACTACAAGAAGAAAGGATAAAAAGGGCTGTTAAGCCTATCAGCAGTTGTTTGAGATTAATGATCAATTTATACATTGAAATGTAAATTTACTCCTTTTTTGTCTACGTTTAATTCTATTTGTGCCCCTTCTATCAGTGGGCGATTGTCGGTAACGTGGCCGACGGGGAAATTGAAGCAAATAGGGTAATCGTATTCTTTCACTAAATCGGCTATTGCGCCATAAAGATCTTTACCTAATTCTTTGTCTTCTTCATATTCGGTAAATTGTCCAATAATCAATCCCGACAATCTTTCCAATACGCCGCTGAGCTTCAAATTATACATCATTCTTTCGATTGCATGTGGCCTTTCGCCAACGTCCTCTATAAAAAGTATGGTGTTTTCGGCCGAAATATCATATGGAGTGCTGCGTAGTCCGTAGAATACAGACATGTTTCCACCTCTTAATGTACCTTGTGCTTTTCCATAATGGTTTAGCCGATGATGCTCAACGTGATAATCGGGCAACTTTCCGAAAAGAATATCTTTTAGATAATTTGAGCATAAATCATCTTCAGGTTCGACAGTTAACTGTTTTGCCATTGGAGCGTGAAGGGAAGCATAACCGTTGTATTGTATTAAGCTGTGCAGAGCTGTGATATCACTGAAACCTATCAACCATTTAGGTGATTCTTTGAATTTGGTAAAATCGAGTCTCTCAACAAGGTGTATGGCTCCATATCCACCTCGGCTGCAAAGAATAGCCCTTACTTCTTTATCGTCAAGCGCGTGTTGAAAATCAGAGAGGCGTTCTTTAATACTACCTGAATAGTATCCTGCTGCACTTGAAGCATTCTTTTCGAGATAAGGGCATAGGTGCCATGAAGAGAGACGGCCGATGGCTCCTTTTAATAATGTCTTGTCTATTTTGCTGGCCGGAGAAATGATGGCGACCTTATCGTTTTCTTTCAAAAACGAAGGAAATTGTATATCCATAATTTTTTTTATTTTTCTATTATTCGGCTTACAAAAATACATTAAAAACAGACGACTTCGAACAATTCATTTGTTTTTTAACCGAATAAGTTCGAAAATATAATTTCGTTAGCTTTTTATTGAACTGAAAAAGATAATAAATCTGACATAATGTTACAAATGAAATTAAAAAATAGCTGGAAAAGTGTACAACTTCTAAATTTTTTTATGATATTTGCTGCAAAATAATCACTATGGAACCAATAAGAACCTTTGGACAATTGACGGCACATTTAAGATCGTTAAATTCACGAAAACGCGTTGCCGTTGTTTGTGGAAGTGACGATCATACTCAATATGCCATACATAGGGCGTTGAAGGAAGGCATAGCAGAATTTATTTTGGTGGGTGATACTCATAAGTTGGAACAATATACCGAACTAGAGAACTATTCGGAGCATATTCAAAAAATTCATATTGAGGATTCTGACGAAGCGGCTCGTGAAGCAATTCGATTGATTCGTGCTGGTGAAGCGGATATTTTGCAGAAAGGCATTATTAATACGGACAATTTGCTTCGTGCTATATTGAATAAAGAAGAGGGGATTCTTCCACAGGGCAAAGTGTTGACTCACTTAGCGGTGATGCAGATACCCAACTACCATAAACTGCTATTTTTCTCGGACGCTGCAGTTATTCCACGCCCTACGCTCCAGCAGCGTATAGAAATGATATGGTATGCTATCAATACGTGCCATCATTTTGGGATTGCTCAGCCACGTATTTCACTTATTCATTGTACAGAGAAAGTAAGTTCCAAGTTTCCGCATTCGTTGGATTATGTAAATATTGTCGAGCTTTGTGAAGCCGGTGAGTTTGGTAATGCCATTATTGATGGTCCGCTTGATGTTCGTACTTCATGTGAAAAAGCAAGTGCTGATGTAAAAGGGATCGTTTCTCCTATTAGTGGAGATGCCGATGTACTTATTTTTCCAAATATAGAATCGGGTAATTGCTTTTATAAAACGGTATCCTTATTTGCCCATGCTGATATGGCTGGGATGCTCCAAGGTCCCATTTGCCCTGTTGTCGTTCCTTCGAGAGGAGATAGTGGGCTTTCAAAATATTATAGTTTGGCAATGGCTTGTTTAACTGCAAAACAACAATAAAAGTATGAAAATATTAGCTATCAATCCTGGTTCCACTTCTACTAAAATTGCTGTCTTTCACGACGAAAAGTTGATTATGCACAGTACTATCCGGCATAAACCCGAAGAATTGGCTCATTTTGTTGATGCTATGGAGCAATTCGACTATCGTCAAAATCTTGTATTAGAAACACTTCAGCAGGAACATATTCCTTTTAACTTTGATGTAATCGTTGGCAGAGGGGGATTGGTGAAGCCTGTGGAAGGTGGAGTTTACGAGATTAATGAGAAAATTTATGGCGATACGAAACATGCCATGTGTAAGCATGCTTGCAATTTAGGATCTCTGATAGCCAATAGTTTAGCCAAACGATTGCCAAACTGTAAAGCTCTGATGGCCGATCCGGGGGTTGTTGATGAATTGGATGATATAGCCCGTATCAATGGTAGTCCGTTGATGCCGCGTTTTACTATATGGCATGCACTTAATCAACGGGCTATTGCACGGCGGTTTGCTAAAGAACACAATGCCCGATATGAAGAATTAGATCTTATTATGTGTCATCTGGGCGGTGGTATTTCATTGGCCGCTCATAAGCATGGCAGAGCTATTGATGCTAATAATGCACTGACTGGAGAAGGGCCTTTTTCTCCCGAGCGTTCTGGCACGTTGCCTGTGGGTCCACTTATCGATCTTTGTTATAGTGGTAAATATACTCATAAACAAATGATTCAATATGTTACTTCTAAGAGTGGCTTGTTGGCCCATTTGGGTACAAATGATGTGGCTACCGTCGTTAAGCGGATTGAAGATGGAGATAAACATGCCGAGTTGGTGTTGAATGCTATGATTTATCAGATAGCTAAAAGTATTGGCGGATTGGCACCGGTATTATATGGTAAGGTCGATGCCATTATCTTGACTGGCGGTATTGCCTATAGCGAATATGTTATTAAGCGCTTGACAGAACGCATTGAGTTCATAGCTCCCGTTTTTGTTTATGCTGGTGAAGATGAGTTGACAGCGTTGGCAATGAATGCGCTCAGTGCTATGAGAGGAGAATTACCTATTAAAGTTTATAAATAAATTCACTGTATCTCTTGAAAACTTCCAACAGGAAGTGTTTCTTCATGAAGCGCACAATTCGACGGGAGTCGAGTTGTGTGTTTAGAAAAAGCAGAATTAAATTATAAATCTATATTAATACTATGAAAATGAACTGAACGGTTGGCGATAATATTTGTGTAGATATGGTAGATAGAAATTCCTTGCACAAAGTATTATCGCCATTTATTTTTTATGTTCGGGCTGATTTCTCTATTTATTTTTTTACCTTTGCTGACTAAAGAATAATAAAAGATGGTTTAATTATGGCTTCATTTCGATATTTATTTCATAATGGTAAGAATTCAAAAATAAAATATTATGCTATAAGTTATATAAGGTTGCTTATACCCCGTTTTATTTATCGGTTGCGCCTTGATAATGAATTGAAGAAGGTAGATAGATTTCCAGATGCAGAATATATAAAGCGGAGGGTTGACTATTATAATAAGGTCAGTCATACGTGTAAACTGGCCGATGATGCTATAGCTTTGAAGAATGTGAAAGTTAGAGACCATGCTTCAGTCTACTTCTTTGATTTTTTTGAATTTGCTCGTTGGTTTTCTCCAGATTTGCTATGTAGCTATGTGCCGGGTGATATAAGTCGTAAACTCCCTGCTTATGCTATTACAAAGAGCCGTCCGATAGGAGATGATAATGAAAATTCTGTCATTATGAAATTGGAGAAGAATAGGCACTTTACTTTTCTGAAGGATAAGATACCTTTTGAAAAGAAAATGAATCAAGTTATATTTCGTGGTAAGATTTCAAATAAAGATAATAGGATAGACTTTATGAAGAAATTCTATGGAGATCCTATGTTTGATATTGGAAATGTGGATCATCATTCCCTTTTCCCTCAAGAATGGAAAAAAGAGAAGATGTCTTATTATGATCATCTGGAATCGAAGTTTATTATGTCGCTTGAAGGAAATGATGT